>Ga0206130_10001338_pt1 | contig 36334 bp, 40 predicted proteins | sample Helgoland_Spring_9_FD_148637 | JGI IMG/M metagenome (GOLD analysis project Ga0206130, IMG submission 148637) | Pelagic subsurface seawater microbial communities from Kabeltonne, Helgoland, North Sea - Helgoland_Spring_Bloom_20160512_1 | ecosystem: Environmental > Aquatic > Marine > Epipelagic ...
TTACGAAAATCAAATTTATAACCCTAATCATTCGAATACGTTCAAAGACCCTGTCATGATGCAATAGTGGATCAAGATTCTCGTGAGAATTCTATGTCTGCGCGATCATTCTACTAACATTCTGTTAACATTTGGCTCATTAGTTCAATTACATTGTCTAGAGACGCTTATAACTTGTGACGATATGGCCCTGACAGTCACAAAACGCCTACCTATCTAAAGTACCAAAGCCATAAGTAAAATTTCTTTTTTAGCGGTGTATTTGCCAACTCAATTTACTTTCCTCCAGATAATTTCACGTTAAAGCAGATACCGCATAAACGGCACCGAGTATCGGTAAACCTATTATTATCAATGATAATAAGATCCGTGCTGCGTGCCACAAAAAATAACTATTTGTGTGTGAATTGTCGCTCATTTTACTGCCCTCTTTTTTTATAACTTTGAATCTAAGAGAATAAATCAATAAATCTATAGTAAAATATTACCTAAAAACTAACTTATGTGAACAAACAACCAATTGAACGATTCCAGAAAAGACACACAACATGTGGCAAAATAAGTTGCAAATAAGCAACATGGCAGAGCCAACCAAAATCTCCAACTTGAGAAATAACAACGACACGACCGGCTTATTTCTGAAAAAAGTCAGCTTACCAAAGTCACTCTCACTAAAAAAGATGCCTAAGAGATATAGGCTAAGAAACCTTAATAGAAAATCTTCCATTCAGAAGATGAATGTAATTTAAAAGCCAAGCCCTCATATTACGCTGTTGTTCAGAGCCCAACGAAAATCCAGTCTCAATACAGAAAGTAGCGAATGCCTGATCGGGATTTAAACCGAGATAGTGCGCGTACGAACGGACATAACCGGGAACAAATTTCAAACATCGGAACGCGGATATATCCCCACTTTCTATCGCTAAAATATACTTCTTTGATAGCCGTAATTCCAACCTCACGTCAGTAATGGTCTTACCTAGCGTCGCACGCTCACCTCGCATAATGTCACCCAGTGTTACCTCACATTTATCAAACTGTTGCAACATTTCGAATTTAACCCATTTTCTTGTTTCTAGGATTTCTGAAATCGATTTCAAAAGCTTCGCCCTGGATGCAAGAATATCATGTCAGAGCAGCAATCAGCAAGTCAACGCAGCCACAAAAAATAGTCACAAATACTCTTCCAGTAGAATTCAAGAGGGTAAATAATGCAAATATCTCTGATTTTTAGTCTTAAAATCAATTGAGTTTAATAAGTTAAAATGTATTAATAAAATAAATAGATAACCGGAAATACACAAAGATATTCCCAGTAATCCATTAATCATGTAGAATAATTAAAAAGATAAGAAGTGAAATTATGCGAAAATTGAAACATAAAGTAATCTCTTTAACTCTAATTCCATTCAATTTGGCTATTATGTCGACATCAGCGCTGAGCGCCGAGGTTCCATGCAATGTGCAGTTGGAGTTCGACAGTAACTCAAAGGGTTCAGTCGCAAACTACGTACTCTCATTACAATTGAAAAATACTACTGGTCGGCAAGTGATTGGTGCGTCGGTATTGTATGGCGATGCGAATAATTACCAGCTCGGTAATGCCATGCTCATTTGTTCAAATGGACTAAAAAACGAAGTTAGTCCAGGAAGTTATGGTAGCTGTACAGGCGTGCTGCAAAAGGTAGATGGCGCATTTATGAACGCTTTTGGAAGTGAAAAGTGGACTGAGATAGTTAATACACAATTAGAGAAGTTGAACGCTGTTAAAAAATGTGAAATTCTTGGCTTTTCTTATTGAGAACAATGTCTCCAATATTTTCATTATGCAACACAACACTAACACATGTTAAGAAAATAACATCATGCAAATTAGTTCAGACGTTTAATGGTTGCATGCAAGTAGCCACCATAACCGAGCTTAATTTTTGAATGTATCTCTTAAGGAATCGAATGTATTTTTTAATCGATCGGAAATATTGCAATCTACTTCAATTATCATTTGTTTTTGAGCCGGATGCGATTCAAAATCTGAAGTTACGTTCCTGAATTTTGGATCCAACTGGATTTGCAATGGGTTACCTTCAACTGTTCGAAGGTAAGCTTTGCTAAAATTAAAACCCACATTTTTTTTTGTCTCTAAGTCGACCACGACAAATGAGTCATGGGATAACTCGCAATTAGTTACAAGTTGTATTTCGGCAATTATTTCATCTTCCGATCTGATTAACCGTAGATTTTTTTCTATAGCAACTCGAAAAGTAACAAAATTGGTCAGCAAAATTAGAACGATAATCAAAAACATATTTTTCATACGCAATCACATTCCTATTTATCGTTTGGTGAAACATGGCCAATAACGCATTTGGCTAGCCCTATCGATATTATTATATTACATATTTATTCAATTCCTATCAAATATCGTTAAAATATCAGCAAACCATCAATTACAATTTGGCGGGAGAAAATTTTGTTAAGTACTCAGAAAATATTCAACGCGAACCTACAAGTTAAATACAATAAACGCTTCAAGAAGTATGGCCCCAACCCCGAGGGTAGCTATTGGCTTAGCGCTCACCGGCAGGACTTGCGCTTCGACGTTATCTTTGAACAAGTGATAAAATATAGAAATAAGGAAGGCTTTTCTATTGGCGACATCGGCTGTGGCTACGGCGCATTACTGCCATATATTGAAAATAAGTATTGTGGCGAAAAAATAAACTACTCGGGATACGATATTTCAAAAGAATTGATTGACTACTGTAAGGGAAATTATCACCAAAATTGGGTAAAATTTTTTAGAGGATCAAGACCGGTCAACGACTTAGATTTTTGTGTAATTTCCGGCGCGTTTAACCTCAGCGCTACCAAAATATATTCTGAATGGGAGGATCATATTTTTAGAACGCTTTCTGATTGTTGGCAAAAAACGGATATAGCGCTTGTGTTTAATCTGCAAACAAGCGACACTCCTCATGTTTCCAAAGGATCAATTTTTTATGGAGATAGGCAAGTTATTGCAAACCGATGTAACTCTTTGTTTGGCAATACTAGTCAACTACACATTAGCCAACTACCTCATGACACGACTTTTATTATCAAGAGAGAATAATCAAATTTTGAGAATGAAATATCTTATGATTTAAATATCGTAAATACAGATACTTAAAATAAAACGATCGTGATGTCCTACTCAATGTGTTAAATTTAAACGCGAACATTGCAAAACCTCTCGCTGCAACACACAATCTGTCTCCAAATCTGTATAGATTCCAGAATTTTTGTTTCGATAGGTACCTGCAAGCTCACCCTGCCCGTTTCAAGCTCATTTTATCTGACAGTGCAATTTAAACTGTAACTGATGCAAGCATTCAGTTTGGACCAGCTACTGTGCAAAGGAACATATTGCAAAATTTAATAACGTCACTATCTATCGGTGCAAGCAGTGGAGGTAAATATGACGGTACAGACTCATAATTTTGAAGCAGATACAGGCAAAATTCTAAATATTGTTATTAATTCACTCTACTCCGACAGAAACATATTTTTGCGTGAACTGCTTTCGAATGCTTCGGATGCGATCCAAAGGCGCAAATTTCTGGGCCAGACCCAACCGCAACTACTCAATGATGGTGCAGATGAGATCTGCGTTCACCTAGATGCAAAGAAGAAAACGATTGAAATTATAGATACGGGCATTGGATTGAGTGCGGATGATCTGACAGAAACATTTGGAACAATCGCACGTTCTGGAACCTCATCGTTTTTAGAAGCTATCGGTGAAAATTCTGATAACAAAGACACAGCAAAAACACTTATTGGTAAGTTTGGTGTGGGTTTCTATTCTGCCTTTATGGTCGCTGAAAAGGTTGTTGCCAGAACGAAAAAGGCTGGCGAAGATGAAGCTCACATTTGGGAAAGTGACGGCAAAACAGGTTACACCATCAGTTCATCAAGTGATGCACATGAAACTGGTACCTCGATAAAACTCTTCTTGCGCAAAGATGCCAAAGAGTATGCTGACAGTCAGAGGCTCAAGGCACTCATTAAGAAATATTCAGATCATATTCTTGTACCTATTTTTGTAAGTGCGAAGGATTTAGAAAAAGAACAGGCTAACAGTGGACAAGCGCTTTGGACAAAATCACCTTCTGAAATATCTGCGGAAGAATATTCAGAATTTTACAAAAGTAGCTTGGGCGTCTTCGATGAACCATTCATCACTCTACATAATAAGACTGAGGGATCCATAGATTTCACTAATTTGTTGTTCGTCCCAAAGACTGCGCCCTTTGATCTGTTTGAACCAGAGCGGAAAACAAAAGTCAGCCTTTACATCAATCGTGTGTTTATCAGCCAGGATGTCAATGGAATGGTTCCAACATGGTTACGTTTTGTAAAAGGTATTCTAGATACGACAAGCCTCGATCTGAACGTTAGCAGGGAGATGGTACAGAACAGTCCTGTCATCAGAAAGATCTCAAAGTCTGTCACTAAAAAAGTGCTGTCCGAACTGAAAAAGAAGCGGAAAAAGGACGAGGCTGAATACGATGCATTTTGGGAACAATTCGGCAAGGTTATCAAAGAAGGTCTTTACGAGGATTTTGAAAATCGTGAAAAAATTGCAGAAATCACCCGAGTTTATTCGCTTAAACACGAAAAACTTATCAATCTCGATGATTACATCGAAGAAATAGGCGAAAAACAGGACAAGATTTACTATCTAGCAGCCGACTCCCTAAAGCAGGCGAAGTCGAGTCCGCACCTAGAGGGCTTCCAGGCCAAGGGAGTTGATGTCCTTCTCATGACAGATCCCATCGATGCATTTTGGATGTCCCAGATGGTTTCATACAAAGAGAAGGCGTTTTTATCTATCTCACGTGATAAGTATGACCTATCAGAGTTGGATGACGAAGCTGCAGCAGAAAAATTGGATGTCGAAGAAACCAATATCATTGCTGCATTGATCAAAGAGTACATCACTGACTTGGTAGAAGATGTTAAACCAACATCCGCACTGGTGGATAGCCCTGTGAGGCTAGTAGCAGGTGAGGGTGGATTAGACTTCAACCTCGAACGAATTCTCAAAGCACAAAATCCCGACTTTGAAGGCGGAAAGAAGGTATTGGAGGTCAATTGCAATCATGACCTCGTAAAAAAGATACCATCACTTTCGGCTGATTTGCAAAAAGCCGTAAGCAGGGTTTTATTTGAACAAGCACGGGTCCTAGACGGTGAAATGCCATCAGACCCACAGCAATTTTCAAAAGATCTAATTGCTATAGGGAATGCACTTTAAGCTAAATAGTAGTCGTTATTGAACTTCTTTAGCTGCTACCGTTTTGAGGGTGTTGAAAGTTTGGTAGCGGCACAGGGACTTGAACCCCGGACACGCGGATTATGATTCCGCTGCTCTAACCAACTGAGCTATACCGCCTCTGGAAGCTGGAGATAGGCAATGCGGCGGCGCTCGTCAAGCACTTATCTGACTTGCTATTTCCTATTTTTTTGCCCTAGCATCGCTTATGGAACTTTTAGATCAAATTCGTGCCAATATTGGCGAAAAATATGTGGTAACAGGGCAGGATGCACAGGCTTGGACCCACGATTGGACGGATGCCTATCACTGGCAGCCCTTGGCTGTGACCCGCCCGGCCAATACCCAAGAGGTGCAAGCGATTGCCCGCGCCTGTTTCGCCCGAAATATCGCTATGGTACCCGTCGGGGGCAATACCGGCCTGACTGGAGCGACCAAGGCGCAGGATGCGATTATGATCAGCCTAGATCGGATGAATGCTATCAGGGAAATCAAACCCAATGCGCAAGTCGCCATCGTAGAAAGCGGCGCGGTGTTGGACAGTATACACAAAGCGGTTGATGCCCATGATTTAATTTTTCCACTCGTTTTTGGCGCTCGTGGATCGGCGATGATCGGCGGTAACCTATCGACGAACGCAGGCGGCTCTAATGTGCTGCGCTATGGCAACACGCGCGATCTCTGCCTTGGTTTGGAGGTGGTTCTGGCCGATGGTCAGGTGATGAATTTGATGTCGGAACTGCGCAAGGACAATACCGGGCTCAATCTCAAGCATATGTTCATTGGTGCAGAGGGAACTTTGGGCATTATCACAGCTGCGGTTTTGCGCCTTCACCGAAAGCCTCTCGCCTATGTCACGGCAATGGTCGGATTGCGCCAATTGGAAGATGCGCTACCGCTGCTCAACCGCTTGCAAAATGAAACCGGAGGCGGGGTCGAAGCCTTCGAATTCATGCCAAGGCGGTATATCGAGCGGCATATTGAAAGAATTTCTGGTGCTGAAGAGCCTTTTGAGGACGTCCATGAGGTGAATATTTTGGTCGAAGTGGCCAGCACGCGCGTATCTGATTTGCAGTATGACGAGAGCGGCACCCCTAAACTGCAAGCAATTTTAGAAACGGCTCTCATGGATATGATTACCAGCGACAAGGCGCAGGACGCAGTCATTGCACAAAATGAAGCCCAGAGACGGAGCATGTGGGCGCGCAGAGAGGCCGCCGCCGAAATCACCGTCGGCTTTCCCGGCGCGGTGGACACGGATGTCGCCGTTCCGCTCGAAGCGGTTCCAAATTTTTTGAAGAAGATCACAGCCCGAGTCCAGAAGATTGATCCAGAGGGTCAAGAATTCTACCTGTCACACTTGGGCGATGGGAATTTGCATTATACATTCTACCCCTCAGATACGAGCGGCCGGTTCAAAGAGCCCATTACGGAGGCAGTTGAGGATGTGGTCCTTAAGTTGCAAGGCAGCTTTTCAGCCGAACACGGCATCGGCCTGTCCAAACGCAATTCAATGGCGCGGCGCAAAGATCCTGTGGCTTTGGAGATGATGCGGGCCATCAAAACTGCTTTAGATCCGAAAAATCTGATGAACCCTGGAAAGGTCTACCCGGATCAAGAGATGCGTTAACGGCGCAGCCCGGCGTTTCCGCCGGGCGCAGATATATCGGCTGTAATGGCTGGCCTCATTAAGAGCTCGCAACCACAGATCCTGTGAACGTCAGCTTGATATTTCGCACGGCATCGAGGATCGGTCTGAAAATATAATTCAAATGCTCCATCCCATAGGTACCTCGGAAATCAAAGTGTTCGCTGTAGATCAGTCCACTCATATTAGCCATGGCCCAGGCACGACCGATCATGTTCTTTAATCCCTGCGGCCCGCACAGATAAACCTGCGTATCTTCGCTCATATCACCAATAATCTGTAACAATCGCGGCAGTGTCAGCCCTTCATTGCGATCATCAGACAGGACAATCAAATTGAGCTGCGGCAGGCGTCTTGCGTGGCGCTCTAAATCCCGGATCGCTCCAGCAGATTCACGGGACCGAATGCCAAAAATCAAAGTCACACGGGCCCCAACATCTGGCTAAATACGCTCAAGTGCGGAAAGAAACGGCGTGATACCAACACCACCAGCGACCCAAAATTGTTCTTTTGGCTGGCTGTCAATCTGCGGCAAGAACCGTCCCACTGCGCGGCCAATCCGAAAACGATCACCAACTTTAACCGTGGAGACAAAATTATCGGTACAATCCCCAGCGGCACGGATGACAAAACGCCGGGTCATTTCATCTCCGCCAGCAATGGTAAACGGATGGGCTTCGGCGCGCAGGCTCTTGTGAGAAGCCATCGCGAGTTGTACAGGTTGAAACTTCGACATCAGTTTTTTTTCGAGCGGAATGTGACATCCACACCGCAGTCAAATGGGATGACGCGCTCAACCTCAACCAAACGTGCTGGAACCAATTTACGCAGCAACGTCTGGCACCATGCGATGACACCCACGATTGAAACACCCGCCATCAATGCCCAAGGGGCAGCGCCCACGGCCAAAGGGCTGGCGACTAAAAAGGTATGAAAAGCCGCCAAGAGGGATAAGGGCCCCATCAAAATATGGCTCGCTTTCCAGATGCGATATGGGATCACCCGCAACATGGCCACAAGTGTCAAAACACTCAGTCCAATTATTGCTATTAGACCCGCAGTGCTGCCGCGTCCTGCCAACTCCGGCAAAATGCCCAATCCGAAGGGCGAGGCCACCTGACCAACCCAAAGATCAGCCGGCCAAAGAGGGTTAAGTCCATTTTGCCAAAGGCGGCAAGCTCATCAAAACAGCATCTGGATCGTGGCCCGTTTCGAGACCGAATTTCGTACCGCGGTCATACAGCAAATTATACTCGGCATATAAACCGCGGTGGATCAATTGCGCGTCGCGCTCTGCCGCGCCCCACGGCTGATTAAGCCGCGCTTCGACCAATGGCGCATAGGCGGGTAAAAATGCCCGTCCGACATCTTGCGTGAGCGCAAAGTCTTTCTCCCAATCGCCGGTGCAGTGGTCATCATAGAAAATACCACCCACGCCGCGCGCGCGCTTGCGGTGGGGAATGTAGAAATATTCATCCGCCCAAGCTTTGTAGCGCGGATAGATATCTGCCCCATGCGCTGCGCAATAGGACTCTAAAACCCCATGAAACTGCGCAGTGTCTTGCGCATATTCAATACAAGGATTGAGATCAGACCCACCGCCAAACCACCAGGCATGCGTCGTCCAAAACATACGGGTATTCATATGGACAGCCGGGCAATGCGGATTTTGCATATGCGCCACAAGCGAAATTCCCGCTGCCCAAAATCTTGGATCATCGCGCATGCCGGGAATCCCTTTGCGCGCGGCCATAGCCTCCTGCGCACGCGCACCCAAAGTACCGAAAACTGTAGAGACATTGACCCCTACTTTCTCAAACACCCGGCCACCGCGCATCACGCTCATCAAACCACCACCGGCATCTGAGCCATCTTCCGCTGTGCGCTGCGTTGGGGTGACGGTAAATGCACCGCAGGGCGCATCTATCTCATGCTGCGCTTCTATCGCTTCAAAACGGTCAACAATATCGTCACGCAGTTGGCGAAACCATGCGCTTGCAGCGGCTTTTTCGGAATCAAATGTCTCTGTCATGGATCTCTTCAATGCAGCGATGTGTTCACCGCGTCAACCAGGCTGCGGCCTCCATCTACGGTTAATATTTCACCCGTGACAAATGACGAGCTGTCTGATGCTAAAAATTGCACAGCTTCCGCGACCTCCGTCGGACCCGCAATGCGCCCTTGCGGCGTCGCCGCTAAAATAGCTTCCCGGTGATCGGGATGTTCGCGGAGATGACCTTGCAAGGATGCCGACATTACAGATCCAAAAGCCACTGCATTCACGCGCACGCGCTCTGGCGCCAGGCTTACCGCCAGGCATCGGGTCATTTGATCAAGCGCGGCGCAGCTGACTGAAAATCCCATCAAGTCCGATTGCGTTCTTTGAGCCGCGATAGACGAAAGATTGATGATTGTGCCGATACAGGGACGCGTGCTGTCCTTGCCCTGTTTGATCATCCGCCGGGCCACCAATTGCGAGAGTTTAAATCCCGCCATGAGATTTTGGTCCAGCATGGTTTCTATAGTTTCATCCTCTTGCTCCAGAGGCGCCGTGCGCAAAATTTGCCGCGCCCCATTGACCAAAATATCGACTTGATCGAAAGCATCCAAAGTGGCCGAAAGCAAATTGGCAATGGTCAATTTCTCCCGCAGATCTCCGGCAAAATAGCCGATATTGCTGGCCTCATCGGCCATATCACCTACTTCAGCGCGCAAACGCGCCTCATCTTTATCGGCAAACATGACATTTGCGCCCGCATCAGCCAAATGCCTTGCGATCGCTAAGCCCACACCATTAGCAGCGCCCGTGACGATGGCCGTTTTACCAGTGACTGAAAAAGACATGGGCGCTCCAGAAGTTGCGAATCTTAGGCAGTCTAGCGGTTATTTCCGCTTTGGGCGAGATGCCTGGAACAGCTTAAATCGACCGTTGCCCGGAAGCTCCAGCACCTTCGCAAAGCACTGTTCTAGCGTCGTTTCATATGGAAGATGACGATTGGCGACCATATAGACTGTCCCGTTTGGCCGTAAACAACGCCGGGCTGCGGTGATAAACGCACGGCCCAATTCAGGATCGCCCTCTCGCCCAGTGTGAAATGGCGGGTTCATCACCACCGCATCATAAAACCCGTTCCAGTCGCGCGCATCCGCCCAGTGAAGCTCAGCGCGCGGATCATCAACATTGCGTTTGGCACAGTCCAAAGCGAAGTGATCGGCCTCAACCAAATCAAGCCGCGTGACCGAGCTTCGCTTTACAACCTGCGCTGACAAATAGCCCCAACCAGCACCAAGATCCAGCACATCACCCGCCAAATGCTCTGGCAAAGCCTCCGCCAACAAGGCCGATGCAGGATCGATCGTACCAGCAGAAAACACCCCCGATTGCGTGACGAATTCGCCGAAATTCTGATCCACCGCACGCAGGCTTGGCAATAGCGTTCCGACAAACCAAAAAAGGCGCCCATGAGCCTTGGTGATCGTGCCTTGAACGTTGGTCAACTTGCGCAGCGTCTTGTAGTGGCTGTCTATCCCATCTGTTTTTTGCCCGTCCACAACCACAATATCAGCGCAAGCAGCAGCTTGTGCAATAAGATCTGCGGTCTGTTGCTTCGAACGTGTGCAACAGACCACCGCGAGCGCAAACCGCCGATCTGGCAGGGCGACATCACAGGCAAACCCTTGATTCCGCCAAGCGGCATTTAGCGCGACATGCGGCTGAATGATCAAAGGGGCCGAAAGTCTGGCAGCATCGAATCCCACCGGTGGATGCAACAGAGCAACCGGCCCATCGCTGCGCGCGAGCCCTGTGTCAAACGCAAGGGAAAGACGCGCCACGGGCTATTCTTTTTCCATGGTGCATTGAAGGGGGTGTTCATGGCGCTGCGCCATATCCAGAACCTGCGCAACTTTGGTTTCCGCAATCTCACGGCTATACACCCCAACAACTGCAAGACCTTTTTTGTGCACTGTAAGCATGAGTTCAAAACTTTCTTGGTGAGTCAGACCAAAAAATCGCTCCAAAACCATGATTACAAATTCCATAGGCGTATAATCATCATTGAGGATGAGAACTTTATATAGCGGCGGGCGTTTGGTTTTCGGGCGGCTTTCCAAGGTCACACCGAAATCGCCCTCATCTTCGGGAGTGTCTGCTGCCATGGTCCAATGCGCCGTCACAATGTTCACCCTCTGATCGCCGGTTTGCAAAATCTCTGTCTGAACCTCTATATAAAACTATAGACGTTAATGGAAAGGGCCAGCTTGCCGAGCAGTATCAAAATTTTGGGCCTCGATGCCGACGACACGCTGTGGCAGAATGAAGAGTTCTTTCGCCTCACCCAGGACCGTTTTGCTGATATGCTCAGCGCCTATATGCCGCCCGCCCCTCTACACGAAGAGCTATTGGCCGCCGAGCGACGCAACTTGAGACGCTATGGCTATGGGATAAAGGGGTTTGTGCTATCGATGGTGGAAACGGCGATTGACGTGTCCAAAGGCCAGCTCCCTGCCCATGTGATCCACGACATATTGGTGATGGGGCGCGATATGTTGAACCATCCCATTCATCTCTTGCCGGGCGTGGCCGAATGCCTGCCAAAACTAGCAGAAGATTATGCGCTGGTGCTCGTGACCAAGGGCGATCTTTTGCACCAGGAGCAAAAATTGGCGCAATCTGGCTTGGGAGATCTATTTGACGACGTCCATATCGTCAGTGAAAAACAAATCACAACCTATCAAAGAATTTTCGGAGCGCAGCTGCCGGAAACCGCCATGATTGGCAATTCCATAAAATCTGACATTCTACCGGCGCTTGCGGCCGGTGCCGCCGCGATCCATATTCCGGGGCGCTATGAATGGGAGATGGAAAAAGCAAGCGCACCGCCCGACAGCCCAAGATTTTTTAAAGCTTCCTCGTTTAATAAGGTCAGCGCGCTCTTGTTGGAAATATGACGATTTCAAGGCAAGCTCTGCGCTGCACACAAGATCTAGTGGGGGAAATATAAATTCGCGTAAATAGGCGATCGTCAGTCCTTAAAATAGCCTCATTTTAGCTATTCTTTCACTGATTCGTTTGTGCTAGACTATCTACGAGCAAAGCACGGTAAAAATTCCGGCGCATAAAAAGTGAGGCAGCAGGCGTGAAACACCGGCTCATATCCTATATCATCGCAGCCTTTTTTGCGGTGTCCCTTTCTCCGTCCGTAGCGCTTCAGGCCGCGCCCTATGCTGCGGTGGTTATGGATGCGCGCAATGGTAAAATTTACCACTCCCGCAACGCAGATACCCGCCTGCATCCGGCATCCTTAACCAAAATGATGACGCTCTATGTCGCGTTTCAAGCTATTGAGAAAAACGAAATCTCACTGGACAGCTATGTGACCGTGTCGCGCAATGCTGCGGCCGAGCCACCCTCAAAACTCTGGCTCAAACGCGGCCAGAAAATCAAACTGCGCTATCTCATCCGCGCTGCGGCCATAAAATCGGCCAATGACGCGGCCACCGCAATTGGTGAGGCCATTTCAGGCACAGAGGTGGCATTTGCCAAACGTATGACCCGCACGGCCCGCGCCATGGGAATGTCGCGCACAACGTTTAAAAATGCCCATGGTCTCACACGATCCGGCCATCTCTCTACGGCCCGCGATATGTCCATTTTGGGCCGTCATATGATTTATGATTACCCGCAATATTATAACCTATTTTCGCGACGCAGTGCCAATGCGAAGGTTCGCAAGGTGAACAATACCAACCGCCGCTTTCTCGCAGCCTATAGGGGTGCCGACGGAATAAAGACCGGTTACACCCGCGCCGCTGGCTTTAATTTGGTTGCCTCCGCCGAGCGCGGCGGGGAGCGCATCGTCGCTACAATGTTCGGTGGATCCTCCACAGCGGCGCGCAACAAACGTGTCGCACAGCTCCTGGATATGGGCTTTGACCGCGCGCCCTCCACCGCCAAGCTACAACGCCCCAGCCTGCCACCCTACAATCAAAACGAAAACGAGCATGGTGGGAAAACCCTGCGTCTGGTGACAGCGGTGAAGCGCTCACTCCGGCCCAAAATGCGCCCCTTTGGTGAAGCCAGCGCGCCAGAAGATGTTGTTGTGGCGACGCTGCCCGAACTGCAGGTGCAGCCTGATGACATACTAACAGCCGTTCAATCCGCCACATCCGGCGCCGTGGCGGTACAGGTCTCGACCTCGACCTATGACCCGGATATGTCTACCACCGCGCCGCGCGCCCGGCCGCCTCAATTTTCCTTTGTGGCCGCACCCGTAGCAGAGCAAGAGACCGAGACAGTAGCCCGCCGCGATGCCTCCGGCAGCCGCAGCTGGGGTATCAATATTGGAAAATTCAGCTCCCGCTATGAGGCTGAACGGGTTTTGCTCCGCATGGCTTTGGCAGAGATGACCACATTGGATGGCGCCGAACGCAAAGTCAAAGCCCGCGCCAGCGGCTATGACGCCCTGTTCACCGGTCTGACACAACACAGCGCAGATCTCGCCTGCCGCAGGCTCCATGCCCAGGAAATTTCCTGCACGTTGGTGGACCCAAGCTAAACCGCGCGCCCCCTGCGCCCCCGCACCGTGCGTCTTGCTCTTCTCCCAAATTTGCCGCATCCATGGCACATGACAGATCTTATATTTCCGATCCCGACGCCCAGCATCAAAGTCTCAGGACGACCCGAGCGCTTTGCGGTGCGGCGCATTTTCTGCGTGGGCCGCAATTACGCCGAACATGCCAGGGAATTTGGCAATGATGAGCGCGATCCGCCGTTCTTTTTCACCAAGCCAGCTGATGCGGTTGTCCCAGGCGGCGCCGCTTTGACCTATCCAAGCTTAACGCAAGACCTACATCATGAGGCGGAACTGGTGGTCGCCATAGGCACGGGAGGGCGGGATATCATCGCCAAGAACGCCGCATCCCATATCTTTGGCTTTGCATGTGGCAATGATTTGACACGCCGCGATTTACAAGCAGTTGCAAAATCTCAGCGCCGCCCTTGGGATATGTCCAAAGCGTTTGATGAGAGCGCCGTAATCGGCGAGATTGTCCCCGGGCAGAGCTTCTCCCCAGATGCCGCAATCCGCTGCCGCGTCGATGATCAGCTGCGCCAAAATGCAAAAATTGGAGATATGACCTGGCCCGTCACAGATGTTATCGCGGCCCTGTCAAGCCATGTAACCCTCGCAGCGGGCGATTTAATTATGACAGGCACGCCAGCCGGGGTTGGACCCGTGGCCAAGGGTCAGACTTGCTGCGTTGAAATTGATGGGCTACCCGACGCAAAATTTTGCTACACAGTTTAACCCAAGGCCGCCGCCAACAGCGTTTGGGTATAGGGATGTTTTGGGGAATCAAAGATGTCCTGCGCCGCGCCATGTTCTAAGATATCGCCATCCTTCATCACCAACATTCGATGCGACAGCGCGCGCACAACCTTCAGGTCATGGCTGATGAAGAGATACCCAAGCTGATATTTTTGCTGCAAATCGCGCAATAGATTGACAATCTGCACCTGAACGGTCCGGTCGAGCGCCGAAGTCGGCTCGTCGAGTACAACAAATTTCGGCTTTAAAATCATCGCGCGGGCAATGGCGATACGCTGACGCTGCCCACCAGAAAATTCATGGGGATACCGGTCCATCGTGTCCGGATCCAACCCCACTTCGCGCAGCACAGATGCCACCGCCTCGCGATGGTGACTGCGGGTGGTACGGCTGTGAATCTCAAGACCCTCTGAGATAATCTCCATCACCGACATACGCGGGCTGAGGCTGCCAAAAGGGTCTTGAAATACGATCTGCATATCACTGCGCAACGGGCGCATTTGTCGCCGATTGAGGCCATCGATGTCCTGACCCAGAAAGGAAATCCTATTTTCTGACACGATAAGTCGCATCACCGCAAGGGCTAGCGAGGTTTTCCCAGAGCCAGACTCTCCTACTACCCCCAAGGTCTCCCCCGCCCGCACCGACAGGCTTGCCGCATTGACCGCCTTCACATGCCCGACCGTACGGCGCAAAATCCCGCGTTGAATAGGAAACCAGACACGCAGCTGATCGGTGCAAAGCAACTCTGGGGCATCGTCCGCAACCGGCGTGGGCGCTCCTATGGTCTCTGCATCAAGCAGCATTTTGGTATAAGCGTGGCTCGGCGCATCAAAAATTTGAGCGCAGGGTCCAGTTTCCACCACTTCCCCCTGGCGCATCACGACCACACGATCAGCGATTTTACGCACGACGCCCAAGTCATGAGTGATGAACAAAAGGCTCAGCCCCTCACTGCGCTGCAAATCGGCCAAGAGCTCCAAAATCTGTGCCTCAATCGTCACATCAAGGGCGGTGGTTGGCTCATCGGCGATCAGCAATTGCGGTTCATTGGCCAAGGCCATTGCGATCATCACCCGCTGCCTTTGCCCACCAGACAGCTGATGTGGATAGGATTTGAGCCGGATCATCGGATCGGGGATGCCGACCTTGTCGAGAAGCTCAACAATGCGGTCCTGCAAGGGATTCCCGCGCAGACCTTGATGCACCGAAAGGCTCTCACCAAGCTGTTTTTCTATTGTGTGCAGCGGGTTCAAAGAGGTCATCGGCTCTTGAAAAATAAAGCTGATATCATTGCCGCGAATGCGTTGGAGACTGTCCTCTGGCGCGCCAATCATCTCTTCGCCTCGATAAAGCACAGAGCCGCGCGCAACGGCACTTTCCGGCAGAAGATCGACCGTGGCCAAAGCGGTCACAGATTTGCCAGACCCAGATTCGCCCACCACAGCGACAGTCTCCCCCGTGCCGACGTGAAAAGACGTATTGCGCACCGCGGATATCGCGCGACCGTCTTGGTGGAAATCAACCGAAAGGCCACGAATTTCGAGCAGACTCATTGGAACACTTTGCGCGGATCAAAAGCATCGCGCACCCCTTCAAAAATAAAAACCAAAAGCGACAACATGATGGTGAAAACAAAAAAGGCGGTAAAGCCGAGGTGCGGAGATTGCAAATTCAGCTTTGCCTGCTGTGTCAGTTCCCCCAGGGAGGGCGAAGAGGATGGCAGGCCGAAGCCCAGAAAATCAAGACCTGCCAGAGTTGAAATGGCACCTGTGACAATGAAAGGCAGGAACGTCAGCGTGGCCACCATCGCATTTGGCAAGATATGGCGCATCATGATGGTCCAATCGCTCACCCCGAGCGCTTCTGCTGCGCGCACATATTCAAAATTACGCGCGCGAAAAAACTCTGCCCGGATTAAACCCGTAAGCGCCGGCCAGCCAAAGATAATGGACAAGGTCGCCAAAAGCCAAAAGCTGCGCCCCAATATGGCAGTCATAATAATGATAACGTATAGCGAAGGCAGGGCAGAGAAAATTTCGAGGAACCTTTGGAACAAAAGATCCGTCCAGCCCCCAAAGTATCCCTGGACCGCCCCGGCAATTATGCCGATGATAGAGGCGAAAACAGTTACCACCAGCGCGAATACGATCGAAAGGCGGAAGCCATAAATGACTCGCGCCAGCACGTCTCGGGTGGTGTCATCTGTACCCAGCCAATGGGAAGAATCTGGCGGTGACGGGGCAGCGCGCCCCAGATCATTCGGTGTATCATAGCTATAAGGCACAGGCGGCCAGAGCATCCAGCCTTGGTAAAATTCCACCACCTTAGCCCCAAATTCTCCCGCATCTATGGCCGCAATGGTCCCCTCGGGATCGTCAAAACAGATCTCTAAACCGCCAGAACGGATCAGGCATTGCACCTCTGGGTCGCGATAGGTTGCTTCGGTTTGGAAATCACCCCCAAAGGCCGTTTCAGGGTAAAACTGTGTCACAGGCATGAACAGCTCGCCGCGATAACTGACCAATATCGGTTTGTCATTGGCGATAAATTCCGCGCATAAGCTGAGGCCAAAAAGCAGCGAGAAAATCCAAAAAGACCAAACTGCCCGACGGTTTTTCTTAAAATTATTGAGGCGGCGGCGGTTAAGAGGGGAAAGTTTGATCATCCACGGGCCTCAAAATCAATCCGCGGATCAATGATGACATACATCAGATCCGACAATATTCCAACGATTAGCCCAAGCAGGCCAAAGGCGAATAAAGTGCCAAACATTACCGGATAATCGCGCGATATTGCCGCCTCAAAACCAAGACGGCCAAGGCCATCCAGAGAGAAAATGGTCTCGATGAACAAAGAGCCCCCGAAGAATACGCCAATAAACAAGCTTGGAAATCCGGCGATCACGATCAACATTGCATTGCGAAAGATATGGCCAAACAAAACGCGGTTCTCAGTCAAACCTTTCGCACGGGCGGTCACGACGTATTGCTTCCGAATTTCGTCAAGGAATGAATTTTTGGTTAAAAGCGTCAGCGTAGCAAAGCCAGAAATCACAGAGGCGAAAATCGGCAGGGCCATATGCCAAAAATAATCGCCAATCTTTGCCAAAAGGCTCAAATCCTCAAAACCATTTGAGGTCAGACCGCGCAGCGGGAAGATCTGCCAATATGAGCCACCAGCAAAGAGTACCAAAAGTATGATGGCGAAGAGAAACGACGGGATGCCATAGCCCACGATCACCAAAGCACTTGTCACCGTGTCAAATGTACTGCCATCACGCATGGCCTTGCGGACCCCCAGGGGGATGCTCACCAAATAGATGACCAGGGTAGACCATAGGCCCAAAGAGATCGACACAGGCATTTTTTCCAGCACCAAATCCACCACCTTGATGGAGCGGAAATAGCTTTCACCAAAATCAAACTGCATATATTTCCACATCATGCGGGTGAAGCGCTCTAAAGGCGGTCGATCGAGACCGAATTCTCGCTCCAATTGTTCAATATATTCCTGCGGCAAACCGCGCGCGCCGGCATATTGATCATTGCCCACGCTTTCGCCAATGCCTGCGTCATCTCCGCCAGTGATGGCGGCGAAGACGTCCCCTTCACCTTCCAGCTGCGCCAAGACCTGCTCCACAGGTCCACCTGGGACAAATTGGATTAGGGCGAAATTGACGACCATCACCCCCAGAAGGGTGGGGATGACCAGCAATAGCCTGCGGATAATATATGCAACCATATTAGTTTAACACACCTGCGGCTTCCAACTTGGCGGCTTTTTCTGCATCAAACCACCAAAAATCCAGCTCGCCACGAGCGAAGGGCGGCAGCGGTTCGGGATAGGCATATTGATCGTAATAGGCGACCGTATGCACCGCTTTGAACCATTGCGGGATCCAGAAGCGTTTGGCGCGCAATACGCGGTCAAGCGCGCGTATATTGGTGTTCAGCTCTGCTTTGCTTTTCGCCCGCACAACTTTTTCAATCAGAGCATCGACCGCGGGGTCAGAAAGGCCCATCAAATTACGGCTGCTTTGATCCATTGCCTTAGTGCCAAAATATTGCTCCAAACCCGAAGAAGGCTCAAAACTCATACGCATCGAGTGGGTTGTGACATCAAAATCATAGGCACGGGTGCGTTCACTTTCCTGCGCCGTATCCACACGGTTGAGGCGCGCATCAATGCCGAGAGCTTTCATATTTTCGATCATGGGATTGGTGATGCGGTCAAAAGCCGGCGAGCTGTCGAGTACCTCAAGAGTGAAAACCTGCCCATCTTTTTCGCGCATCCCACCACTGTTGACGCGCCAGCCCGCCTGATCCATCAGCTTCGACGCACGGCGCAGGTTTTTGCGATCCAATTGCCGCGCGCCTGAAACCGGTGCCATGACCGCCTCATCCATGAGGATATCGGCGCTCAACAGGCCCTGATCCACCAAAGGTTGCAGCACAGCCCGCTCACCCTCACTGGGCGCGCCTGTCGCCTCAAGCTCAGAGTTGCCCCAAAAAGACTGCACCCGATCATATAGAGCATAGAATAACTGCGCATTGGACCATTCGAAATTAAACATCATTCCCAAGGCCTCACGCACCCGCCGATCTTGGAATTTTTCGCGGCGCAGGTTGAACACATAGGCCTGCGCCCTGGCCAGATTGCCATCGGGCAATTCAGCTTTCACCACATGCCCCTCGTCAATGGAGGCAAAATCATAGGAGGTGGCCCATTGCTTTGAGCTATTTTCAGATCGGAATGTATACAAACCACCCTTGAACCCTTCGAAGGCCGCGGCGGAATCTGCAAAATACTCCACTCGAATACGGTCAAAATTATTCCGGCCAATATTAATTGGAATAGCTTCGCCCCAATAGTCATCGCGGCGGGCATATACCATACGCTGGTTCACCTCATAGCTGTCCAGCACATAGGGGCCGGTGCCGATGAAAGGCGTCAGAGAGGACTCGTCCAACCGCGCGTCATTGCTTTCGAACCAATCCTTTGAGAACACGGGAATGCTGCCAGCCAAATTAACCACATCCCGGCGTGGCGCATCTTCTGTGAAGATGAATTTGAGTCGCAACGGGGATAGGATCTCAATGTCTGCCACCATGCCAGACACAGCCGCGCGGTAGGAGGGCAAGCCCTGCTCCATAAACAAATTAAAGGTAAATTTCACATCCGCTGCCGTCAAAGCCGAGCCATCAGAAAACTGCACATCGTCGCGCAGGGTAAAAATGGCCCAATCGAGACTTTTGGGGTATTCAACGGTTGTACAGAGGAAACAATAGCTCGCGGTTGCATCATCGGCAAAAGAGGTCATGACGGTTTCAAACGGGATCGACGAAAGCGCGGCCTGATTGCCCTTGCGGGCATAGGGGTTGAAACTGTCAAAGGTTCCAAAAAACCATTGCGAAATTTCTCCGCCCTTGGGCGCCTCCGGGTTCACATAATCCAAATGCGCAAAATCCGCCGGATATTTCAAATCACCAAAATAAGAATAGCCGTGACTGACAATGACCGGATCATGCGCCTCAGCGGCAAGCCCGCCAGCGCTCGTCACAACCAGAGCTGCGCCCAATACAAGACTGTTACAAAACCCCAAAGCCATCTGCCTACCTCACTGCCTTTACCAAACCCACGAACACAGCTTAACTTAGAGGTTTTTTCTCAATTGCGAAGGGGGTCGCGCATTATTTTTAGCAAACCTATGCCGGTGCGGGCGCGTCTAGCCGCTCAAGCGCTCAAAGGGCCGCCCAAAGGCAGCCCTAACCCGCTCAGGTGCGCAGCGCTGCACCTGTGATATCTTTGCAATTAATCGCTGATAGTCTCAAGATAGGCGATTAAATTCGCGCGATCTTCTGGCTTAGACAAGCCATTGAAACTCATTTTTGTGCCTGGTGCGTATTTGGACGGCTTGGTCAAGAAACCATCAAGGTTTTCAGCGCTCCAAGTCTCTGCCACGGCCACGAGGCTTCCAGAATACCCGAAGCCGTCAACCGAGCCCACAACCCGATCAACAACAGCATAAAGATGCGGCCCAACACCATTGGCGCCAGCCTCTAATTTGTGGCAAGCGGCGCATTTCTTAAAGACTTTAGCGCCTTTCTCAAGGTCAGCTGAGGCCAGGAGATCTTCCAACATGGGACCATCATCGGCTTCCGCCACTTCTTCTTCATCACCGCTATCGGTCTCAATCCAAGCAACCCCATGGTATTCTCCATGGTGCGCAGGGCTATAAATTTTGTCAGCAATCCAGCCGCCAAGAACCAGAACAAGCAAAGCCGAACACAGGGCGGCTGCAATTTTGGTCAAAATCATCGTGTCAAACATGTCGCGATCCATCATTACAATTGGGTTGTATCCCTCTAGTCCCTTCCCCCCCTGTCGTGCAAGGTGTAGTTGGCGCGACGAAACGACCTTTTTCGCGGAATTTGCTCAGGAGACGCTAAATGACCCAAAAAATCGCCTTCCAAGGAGAACTCGGCGCCTATTCTCATGAAGCCTGTGTCGCCTCTCGGCCCGATCATGAGCCCCTCCCCTGCGCAACATTTGAAGATGTTATCGCAGCGGTGAAAACTGGAGCGGCGGAATTTGCCATGCTTCCGGTGGAAAATACCACCTACGGACGCGTTGCCGATATGCACCGGTTGCTGCCCGAAAGCGGCCTATTCATCAACGACGAAGTCTTTGTGCGCGTGCGGATCAGCCTCTTGGCTCTGCCCGGCGTGGCGCTTAGCGACATCAAAGTGGCGCGCGGACATTTGGTGATCTTACCGCAATGTCGGAAATTTTTGGATGCCCATGGCATCCGTGGTGAAGCCGCGGCCGATAACGCCGGGGCCGCCGCTGATATTGCCGCGCGCGATGAACGCACCGCCGCAGCGCTGGCCTCTGAATTGGCCGGCAGCATTCACGGCCTGGAAGTCGTCCAAAAAGACGTTGAAGATCAATCTTATAATACAACACGCTTTTTGGTGATGTCTGCGCAAGACCGGCCAGAGCGGCGCACAGATAAGATGCTGACCAGCTTCGTTTTTCAAGTGCGCAACATCCCCGCGGCACTTTACAAAGCCATGGGCGGCTTTGCGACCAACGGGGTGAACATGATCAAATTGGAAAGCTACATGCTGGGTGGCGCCTTTCGCGCAACGCAGTTTTATGCCGATATTGAAGGCCATCCCGATGATCCCGAGGTGAAACGCGCCTTCGATGAGCTGGCATTTTTTACCGATATGATTCGCGTCTTGGGCACATATCCGGCCGATCCGGGCCGGCCTTAAGCGCTGCTGACCTGAACGGGGCCGCATATTTTTGCGGCGCGATCACGAAGCCGGGATTTAAATTTCCGGTCAAATGAGCCTTTTGCAAAACGCATGGATTGTAGCAAAAGCTGCGCCAAGAGGTTTTTTGGCTTCATTTAAACGGAAACCAACAATCGGGAGCGGTTTGGTGCCAAGGTCAGAACCGAAATCACCACATCCCCCGTCAGACCATCCGATTCGTTTAACAGGCAGAGACGCTCCGGCGCTTGCACCTCCGTCACCAAACAGCTCAGTTTTCGCGCACGGCCGCGGAATTTGAAATCAATCTCCCAAGCCATGCCCGGCCCCACCACTGGTCGATCATCCACCCGCCGCATTTCAACGCCGCGTTGCTGCACCGTGTGTTATAAGTGCCCATGATCGCAGAGAGCGGCAAAGACCACCGGCGCAGGTGCTTATATATCTTAATGGCTTGAGAACTTCATCAGCTGCCTTGGCGTTAATAATTTTCACACATGTTATCAATTCGATTCACTTAAACCTCCCGTTAGTCTAAATGATCAGCAAGCCAATGTTCCAGTAAAAAATGCGCAATCGCACCTTTTCGAGCTGGTTTAATCTCAGGGTGCACCCCCTCAAACACATCCAACATCTCTTCACGGCTAACCCAAAGAGCGTCTTCGATCTCTTTCGGATCAATTATTATGTCCGCATTCAACGCCTCACCGGCGCAGCCAAACATCAAAGACGCAGGAAAGGGCCAGGGTTGGCTGGCCAGGTAACGCACCCGCCCGACGCGAATGCCAGATTCTTCAAACACCTCACGACGCACAGCAGCCTCCAATGTCTCACCGGGTTCCACAAACCCAGCCAACAGCGAATACATCCCGACTGGCCAGGCGTGCGAGCGCCCCATCAATACGCTATTTCCACGCGTAATCAACATGATAACGACCGGATCTGTTCGCGGAAAATGTGAGCGGTTGCACGCCGGGCAGTTGCGCTGCCAGCCGGCCATCGCCAAGTTGGAGGGCGCGCCACATGTGCCGCAAAACCCATGGGTTCGGTGCCATTCCAAAAGCCCACGCCCGGTGGCGGCCAATTCCGCATGGCGCGCGGATAATTGCGTCATAACCGCCCGCAATTCGGCAAAATACTCGCCATCTGTCAAAGCCGGATGCTCCTGCTGCGACGGATCAAGAAAGGCATTCAGCGTTTCGGCCAGCTCTTCTGGCTCCCAAATGGAGATATCCGCCAAAAACAAAGGCTCTTTCGCCTCATTCAGCCCCAAAAAGACCAGAGATTCGGCGGCGCTGCCCAAGGCTGGATGATCCAAATCCACCCAAGCCAATCCGAGCAGGCCTTCCGCTTGATCCTGCACCAGAGGCTTTCCACGCCAAAACAATGTGGTCTTGGCCGCAGGATGCGCCTGAAGCACCGCCTGCGCTTCGAGGCCGCGCAATTCTGCAGCGCGGTTGAGCGCAGACCCCCCAAAAATAACGTTTTCCGCATGGCGCATGTGCTCGATCCCAACTTTTTATCTCTGCTGCATTCAATTCGCACCAGCGATGAATTGCAATGTCAATTCCAAACCCCTATACAGCCCAAGAGAGGTTGGCGCGGGCAAGTGCCTCGCCAACCTGGTCAGATCCGGAAGGAAGCAGCCACAACGAGCCCCACTTGGGTCGATGTCCAACCTCTCACCCTTCCCATCTGGCCCGCAACAAGTTCCAATATCCCATTCGGGGTTTGCTGGACCAATGCCGGCGCTGCCTATAACATCTGAGCAGGATTCGAGGTACATCATGACCGACACCGCTGCATATCAAGTTTTAGCGCGCAAATACCGACCAGAGACCTTTGCCGATTTGGTTGGGCAGGAGACGATGGTCCAAACCCTGCGTAATGCTTTTGAAGCCGATCGCATCGCCCAGGCCTTTGTCATGACCGGCATTCGCGGAACCGGAAAAACCACCACTGCGCGCATCATTGCCAAGGGCATGAATTGCACCGGCCCCGATGGCACCAGCGGCCCGACCGTCAACCCCTGTGGCAGCTGCGAGCATTGCACGGCCATTATGAAGGGTCGCCATGTGGATGTTATGGAGATGGATGCCGCCAGCCGCACTGGCGTTGGCGACATTCGTGAAATTATTGACTCGGTTGCCTATCGTGCCGCCTCAGCCCGCTACAAGATCTATATCATTGATGAGGTGCACATGCTGTCGAGCAACGCTTTCAATGCGTTGCTCAAAACCTTAGAAGAGCCACCTGCGCATGTGAAATTTATCTTCGCCACCACAGAAATTCGTAAAGTCCCTGTGACTGTACTGTCGCGCTGCCAGCGATTTGATCTGCGGCGTATTGAGCCGGATGTCATGATCGCGATGCTGCAAAGAATTGCGACGGCAGAGCGTGCTGAGATCACACAAGACGCGCTCGGTCTCATCACACGCGCCGCCGAAGGATCGGCGCGTGATGCGCAATCGCTGCTCGATCAAGCCATTTCCCACGGTGCCGGGCAAACCACTGCAGATCAAGTCCGCGCGATGCTGGGTCTGGCGGATCGGGGGCGGGTTTTGGATCTGTTTGATCTAATTTTGCGCGGTGATGCGGAAGGCGCCTTGGGCGAACTCTCTGCGCAATATGGCGCCGGGGCCGATCCGATGGCGGTGCTGCGCGACCTAGCGGAGGTCAGCCATTGGGTCAGCGTCATTAAGATCACACCGGTTGCTGCCGAGGATCCGACGGTTTCGCCCGATGAACGAAACCGAGGGCTGGTCATGGCAGAGCGTCTGCCCATGCGCGTGTTGAGCCGGATGTGGCAAATGCTGCTCACGGCCCTCGAAGAGGCCGGGCGGGCGCCCAATGCGATGATGGCTGCAGAAATGGCGTTGATCCGCCTTACCCATGTAGCCGATTTGCCCACGCCAGATGAATTGATCCGAAAGCTGCAAAACACACCCGTGCCGTCACCAGAGCCCCAAATTGCCGGCACTGCTGAAGGAGTGGGCGGGGGCACGCGCCAAAGTGGTCCGGCCTCTCCCCCGCAAGCGGCCACCCCATCTGCCTATGCCACAGGCACGCCCCCGAGGGCGCAAGGGTCCAGCGGCGCGACAGCGACCGCCGCCCATAGCCAGCCAGCTTTAGAGCAAACACTCGCGCGCTTTGCTCGATTTGAGGATGTATTGGATCTGATCCGCCATCACCGAGACGTAAAACTCTTGGTTGATGTGGAAACCAGCTTAAGATTGGTGAGCTATAGCCCAGGCCGGATTGAATTCGAGCCAACCGAAACTGCCGCGCGCGATCTGGCCCAACGGCTCGGCACCCGGCTGCAAACCTGGACTGCGCAGAGATGGGCCGTGTCCATTGGCACAAATGGCGCCAGCACCATCGCTGAGATACGCGATGCGGCCGCCCTTGAGCTCAAAGAGCAAGCCAAGGGTCACCCTTTGGTACAAGCGGTCCTTGTCGCTTTTCCCAAGGCACAGATCAGCGACATTCGGACCGCAAAAGCGATTGAGGCAGAGGCACAGATTGAAGCCCTGCCGGAGGTCGAAGATGAATGGGACCCCTTTGACGACGATTAATCCACTGCCAATGCCCCAGCGCTGCGCTGCGGGCCGCTTTTACAACACGCGCAACAAGAGGTGACACAATGCTAAACGGTCTCGGCGGCCTTGGCGACATGGCCAAGATGATGAAAACAGCTCAGGAGATGCAAGGGAAAATGACCCAATTGCAGGACGACCTGGCCAATATCTCCGTCACAGGTGAAAGCGGCGCCGGGCTGGTGACCGCGACGGCCAATGCCAAGGGCGTATTGACCGGTTTGAACATTGATGCCAGCATTTTCGACCCTAATGAAAAAGAAGTGGTCGAAGATCTAATCCTTGCCGCCATTAAGGACGCACAGGCCAAAGCAGCAGACCGATCCGCATCCGAAATGAAGGCCCTGCAGCAAAGCCTTGGCCTGCCAACGGATATGAAACTCCCCTTTTGACCCTTAGGCCATATCAATGAGCAACAGCAGCAAAGACCTCGAACATTTGATCGAATTGATGGCTAAGCTGCCGGGGCTTGGGCCACGTTCTGCGCGGCGCGCGGTTTTGCATATGATCAAAAAACGTGCCCTGTTGATGACGCCTCTGGCGGATGTTTTGGCTGAAGTGGCCGTCACCGTCCGTGAATGTTTGAATTGCGGCAATATCGGCACCGCCGATACCTGCGACATTTGCCAAAATCCCAAACGCGAGAATGGTGAGATTTGTGTGGTGGAGGAAGTCTCTGACCTTTGGGCCATGGAGCGCAGCCATATGTTCAAAGGCCGCTACCATGTGCTGGGCGGAACCCTTTCGGCACTTGATGCCATTGGTCCTGATGAACTGCGCATTCCTCGGCTCTTACAAAGGCTCCGTGACGAGAATGTCTCTGAGGTGATTTTAGCACTCAATGCCACCATCGACGGGCAAACCACCGCCCATTATATCGCCGATCAATTGGGCGATGTGCGCGTCTCAACCCTGGCGCAGGGTGTGCCGATCGGCGGCGAGCTGGACTATTTGGACGACGGAACGATCACAGCGGCCCTCAAGGCACGCAAATCACTTTAAGTGCAGATGCGCATCGGGCAAAATAAAGGCGGCCGAAGCCGCCTTGACCGTTCTTATGCTAAAGTCACTGAGTTCAACCGGGCTGTTCTTCGCCGTCGCCGCTTGGCAGATTGAAAAAACTGTCAGCATCCAATAGGTCACCATGCTGGCGCTCGTTCTCATCCTCTTCCTCTGGCGCATCGGCCAGGGTGAAGGTTTCCAGACCAGAGATAGCAGCTGGGATGCGCGGCTCTTCGGGCATGCCAAGGCTTTGCTCGGTGCTGACCAAGCGGCGGCGCTCGTCGTCAGACATCGCCTCACCGTCACGCAATTTCTTGGCATTTGCCTTTTGCACCAAAGCATCCAACTCTGACTGCTTGCACAGGCCCAAGGCCACCGGATCAATCGGATTGATGTTGGTAATGTTCCAATGGGTTCGCTCACGAATCGCCTGAATGGTTGGCTTGGTTGTCCCGACCAGTTTCGAAATTTGACCATCAGACAGCTCCGGGTGAAACTTAACCAGCCAAAGGATTGACGCCGGGCGGTCTTGACGCTTGGACAGCGGCGTATAGCGCGGACCACGGCGTTTTTCTTCGCCGACCGCAGCGGCATAATACTTCAACGTCAGCTTATGCGTTGCATCGGCCTGGGCTTTATCCAGTTCTTCTTGGGTCAACTGATTGTTGGCAATTGGATCGAAGCCTTTCACGCCCGCAGCCACATCCCCATCGGCAATGCCTTGAATTTCAAGCTCATGCATGTCAACAAAATCAGCAATCTGTTTGAAGCTGAGGATTGTATTGTCCACCAGCCACACTGCGGTGGCTTTTGCCATAATTGGTTTCGCCATTTCGGCCTCCATCTTAAACTTTAATTCCAGACATAGCTTACTCAACGCCTCGCGGCGGTCCCAGGTTTTGCCGGGACGAGTTACCATGTTTGGGGAACTTGCGAGCTTTATAATCACTTGCGCAAGAAAGGGAAAGCCCCCGCAAGACCCTCAGCACTTATTTCTGATCCAAGTCCCAAAGTTCAAATTTCCAAAACGATTTTGCCAATATGCTGGCTGGCTTCCATATGCATGTGAGCCTCACGGGCCTCGACCAGTGGAAATGTGCTGTCGAGCACAGGGGCGATGCGTCCTGCGGCGAGATGCGGCCAAACCTCATCGCGCAAGGCCTGAGCAATTTTAGCCTTGGCCAAATCACTTTGCGGTCGCAGAGTCGAGCCTGTTAAAGTCAATCGGCGGGTCATCATTTGCACCATATTGAGGTCCACCTTCGGACCCTCCAAAAAGGCAATTTGTACCAACCGCCCATCATCCGCCAAGGCTTTGAGATTGCGTTGAATATACGATCCGCCAACCATATCAAGAATGAGGTTCATACCTCCATAGGCTTTGAGCACCTCCTCAAAGACCTGATGGCGGTAATTTATCGCACGCTCTGCCCCGAGATCCTTACACGCTTGGCATTTCGCCTCAGATCCTGCGGTCGCAAAAACCCTTGCCCCAAATAAATGCGCCAATTGAATGGCCGTTGTTCCGATACCCGATGAGCCGCCATGCACCAAAAATTTTTCACCTGCCTGCAATGCACCGCGCTGAAAGACATTGGAATAGACGGTGAAATAAGTCTCCGGCAGACATGCGGCTTGCTTCAAGCCCATCCCCCGCGGAACAGGCAAGCAATGGCGTGCCGAGGTGGTGACAAATTCCGCATATCCGCCACCGGGCAATAGCGCACAGACCTCATCGCCAACGGCCCATTCGGTCACGCCTGCGCCAACTTCGGCAATATGCCCAGCCCCCTCTAGCCCGGGCAAATCGCTGGCACCTGCGGGTGGGTTGTAAAGGCCTGCACGCTGTAGCGCATCCGGCCGATTGACCCCAGCATAGGACAAGGCAATCATCACCTGCCCATGGCCTGCGCGCGGGCGGGGGCGCGTGGTGGCTTGCAACACATCTGGGGCGCCGGGCGCCGTTATTTCAACAGCCGTCATTTGGGACATCGTGGCCCTCCTTCATAAATTTCCAGACTAAAACTTCGACGCGCGCCCTGGCAAATCATCGCGCATCTGGGGGGCTTTGATTTTCCCCAGAAGCCAAAGCGGCCCCGCCAAAGCGGCGCTCAGAGGTTTGTTGTCGCGAATCTTGGCTTTGGCGATTTCGATTTGCATGACATTCTCAATGCGCCGATCCAAAAACGACCAGGTCGCCACATGATCCGGGCTCTCATCCCCCAGCCAAAACAAAACCGTCGCGCCATAAACAGCACTTAAGGTCGCGCGCTTTGAATACCAATTCACATCGCGTGAGCTATCGCCCAAAAAATCCCAGATGTGATCAGCCGTCCCCCAAATCAAGCTGGCACCTTCGCCCGCATGATGCGGCAAAGCAAAGAGCGCGGTGGCGCGCCTCACCGCCTCTTTATCCGCAATAGCTTCAAGTCGCAGCCGCACCGCCAATGTAATTTTTTCTCTAATTCTCAAAGACACAGTAGATGAATTCTTATAGGCTGCGCGCATGTCCGCATCACCCTGGCGATGATATGCGACGGCCAAATCGAGCGCACCGCGCGGCGCGATCATGGCTGCAAAGGCCGGGTCCATTTTCAAATCCGCCACGGCGCAGTCAAAACTGGTTTGCGACCAGCCATCAAACACCACATGAGGCAGGATCGCTGCAAGAAGTTCTGATAAATGTTGTTCGACTTTCATGGATCCCCCAAATATCTCGCCGCTAGACAAAGCAACAAGCCTGCGCTAGTGAACAGCCTCCTGCAATTTTGCAATTTAAACTAGAAAGGTGGTGAAAACCACATGCAGGTTAGTGTTCGCGACAATAATGTCGATCAGGCCCTTCGGGCTTTGAAGAAAAAACTACAACGAGAAGGTGTATTTCGTGAAATGAAGCTCAAGCAACATTTCGAGAAACCCTCCGAAAAAAATGCGCGCGAGAAGGCCGAGTCCATCCGTCGCACCCGTAAACTGGCGCGTAAGAAAGCTGAACGTGAGGGGTAAATGATGTAAATCATTGCTCTGGGCTACGCGCCCCAAAACACATGAAAACCCCCGCGTTACGTGGGGGTTTTTTATTGCCTATAGCGGTAGTGCGGTGGTTTTGAACACGGTGCGCAGTGCAAAGCTCGACTGCATTTGTGCGACACCGGGCAACTTCGCCAGAAAGGTCCGGTGGATTTTAGCAAAATCATCCGTGTCTTTCGCCACGACTTTGAGCAAATAATCTGCGCTGCCAGCCATCAAATGACATTCCAAGACATCGGGAATCAGCGCCACCGCTTTTTCGAAGGCGACTAAGACATCGTCCGTCTGTCCGCTCAAGGTAATCTCCACAAATACTGTCGTTCGGCGATCCACTTTCCGCGGATCCACCAGCGCCACATAGTCGCGGATATAGCCTTCCGACTCCAAACGGCCGACCCGCCGATGACAGGCGGAAGCCGACATATTAACCTGATCGGCTAAGTCCGAATTCGATATGCGGCCTTTGACCTGTAAAACCGATAATAATCGACGATCTGTAGCGTCTAGTTTCATAACTTCGCCAAATGTCCTAAACTGTCGCCAAATGCGGGATGTTTCGACAACCCTAGGCCCAAATATCCGTGATCACAACAGTTCAATAAGGCCCAAGGCGCAACACCTTGGGCTCGAGGACTAGGAACATCACAAATATGCAAAAATCCCAAACCTGACGCTAAAGGCCAGGCTTTGGCAAGTGTCACCCGCGCAGGCTGCCGCCGGTGGCTTTAGTCACTTTCGCGACAATTTTTTCGGCAACCGCCTCAATATCCGCATCTTTCAATGTCGCGCCCTTAGGCTGCAAACGAACTGTCACCGCTAGAGACTTCAACCCAGGCGCCAAAGAGCCACCGGAAAACTCGTCAAAGACGCGCACCTCGTCAATCAGGACCTTATCTGCCCCTTTGGCAGCATTCACCAAGGTGATCGCCTCCACCGATTGATCCACCACAAAGGCAAAATCTCGCTCCACCACTTGCAAATCAGAGATGTTCAATGCCGGGCGTGTCGCCGATTTGGATTTTGGCACTGGAACATTTTTTGTATGCACCGCAAAGGCCACGACCGGACCCTTTAAATCCAAAGCCGCAAGAACCTTCGGATGAATTTCACCAAAGCCGGCCAGAGAGGTCTTGCCCAATGCCATGCGGGCGGATCGGCCCGGATGCCACCATTCGGAAAGTCCGCGCTGAAACTGCACCTTCGCGGGGGCGCCAAGAGCCTGTAGCACCGCTTCAACATCCGCCTTTGCGTCATAGATATCGACCGCGCGGCGCGTGCCATGCACATCTTTCGGGCCGGTGTGGCCAACTAAAATGCCACAAGCCAATGTCTCTTGATCCTCCGGCTCGCCACCATGCCACACGGGGCCCACTTCGAACAAAGCCATATCCGAAATACCGCGCGCTTGGTTGCGCGCCGCTGCCTGTAGCAGACCGGGCAAAAGTGACGGGCGCATATGGCTCATCTCAGAGCTGATCGGATTTGAAAGCATCGTTGCATCCGCACCCCCGCCGAACATGTCCGCCGATTTACGGTCAATAAAGCTATAGGTCACGCATTCATTATACCCTAACGCGGCAATCATGCGCCGAGCGGTTTGCTCGCGGGTCTGTGACAGAGACAACATTGGCTTCGGCACGCCCAAATCCACTCGCGCCAAGGGCTTGCCCACAAGTTTGGTCAAGGAGGCCATGCGCGCCACTTCTTCCACCAAATCCGCCTCGCCCATCACGTCGGGCCGCCAGCTTGGCACATGCGCCATATCACCCTCAAGACGGAATCCAAGATCGGTTAATGTTGAGCGCTGCATCCGCTCTGGAATGTCCATACCCACGAGCGACTTAACCCGCTCCACATCCAACTTGAAAGCCCGTTCGGTATTGGGCACAGCGCCCGCTTGAATAATCTGGGAGGCCTCGCCACCGGCGTGATCCACGATCATCCGCACCGCATGTTCCAACCCTTCAAGAGTGAAGGCTGGATCCACTCCGCGCTCAAACCTGTAGCGAGCATCAGAATTAATCTGCAACGCACGGCCAGCATAGGCAATCTGCACTGGGTTCCAATAGGCCGATTCGACGAACACATTGACCGTATCGTCGGTGCATCCTGTGTCAGCACCGCCCATAATGCCAGCGATACTTTGCGCGCCCGTGTCATCGCTGATTACCATTTGACCTCCAGAAAACTGATAGGTTTTCTCGTCCAGCGCCGCGATTTCTTCGCCGCCTTGGGCACGGTGCACCCTTAAATTTCCAGAGAGTTTGTCGGCATCAAACACATGCAACGGCCGGTTGCGATCCATGGTGAAGAAATTGGTGACATCCACCAAAAAACTGATAGGCCTCAGACCGATCGCCCGCAATGCCTGTTGCAACCAATCTGGACTCGGATCGTTTTTGACCCCACGAATGACGCGGCCACAGAATATCGGACACCCATCTAATGTGTCCTCATCAATCAAAACTGCGAAATCACTGGTGAACGAGGTCGGCACGGGCGCCACATCGCGATCTTTCAATTTGCCCAATCCACGCGCGGCCAAGTCGCGGGCAATGCCCCGCACGCCCAGGGCATCAGGACGGTTTGGTGTAATCGCGATCTCAATGACCGGATCCACGCGCTCCAGATCATTCTGCGCGAGCCACTCGGCATAGCTTTGTCCCACCTCACCAGACTCCAGCTCAATGATCCCATCATGCTCGTCGCTCAGCTCCATCTCACGTTCGGAGCACATCATGCCATAGCTCTCAATACCACGAATTTTGCCAACACCAATCGTGGTATCAATACCCGGAACATAGACCCCCGGCGGCGCCACCACGACCGTAATGCCTTCACGCGCATTCGGGGCACCGCAGATGATTTGCGTCACACCGCTCGCGGTCTCCACCTGGCAGACACGCAGCTTATCCGCATCCGGGTGTTTTTCCACCTGAATGATTTTGCCAATCGTGAAAGCCGCCAGCTTAGCCGCTGGGTTATCAACCCCCTCCACTTCCAGACCAAGGTCGGTCAAAACATAGGTGATCTCATCTAAGCTCGCTTGGGTCTCTAAATGGTCTTTCAACCAAGACAGTGTGAATTTCATTACTTTGCCCCTGTGGTTCTGTGGCGCGATGTGACATGTGCCAGCCAGTTTTGCAATTCCAACGTCCGAGTTGCAACAGATAGATCGCCCTGCCCGTCCCGTTGTTCGGTCTCCGGCATTGATTTTCCACTGTTCGCAAGCCAAGCCGCGACGTCTGCTTGTGAAAATTCAGGATGATACTGCGTGCCCCAAAAGCTGATATCTGAGGTTTCGTAAGCAAAGGCCTGCACCGGGGAATGGGCGTTACGCGCCAAAATACAGGCCCCAGACGGTAGGCGCTGCACCTCATCGCGGTGCACCGTGGGCACGCGAAACTGGCTTGCTCGACCCTGCATCATAGCGTGCCCACGCCCAACATCGGTCAGAGTGACGGCTTCCGCCAGCCCGAATTCATCGCCATGAAGCGAGGCGGCGCATTGGCCACCCAGCATAAAAGCTGCCAGCTGCATGCCGTTGCAAGACCCCCAAATCGGCACCTTCCAGTGGGTCACTTGCCGCCAGAAGTCTCGCAAAACCCATCCCTCAGGTGCGTCTACGCACCAACTCACAGCTGACCCGGTGAACACCACCCCATCAAACGCGCCGTCAGGCAGAGCCTGCCCCACATAGGGCGCGCAAAAGCTGCAAGTAATCTGCCGCGAAAGTGCCTGCAAGACCGCAGCAAATCCAGGCCCCAAAGCCGGCATTCCCGGCCCATTGCAATCGACAATCAAAATCCGGGTCATGTGGTCACACCCATGACACCCCTTGTAGTGGTATCATCGGCTCAGCCCGCTGACCAACCCCGGCTTATCCAGCGCCGCAAATCCATAATGGCGCAGCCAGCGTAAGTCGCTATCAAAAAAGGCCCGCAAATCTGGAATGCCGTATTTCAGCATAGCAATCCGATCAATCCCCATGCCGAACGCAAAGCCCTGGTATTTTGCGGCATCAATTCCACCCGCGGCCAATACTTTGGGATGGACCATGCCAGAGCCCAAAATCTCGAGCCAATCATCCCCCTCGCCCACTTTCAGCTGCCCCGCTGTCCAAGAGCAGCGAATATCCACCTCCGCAGAAGGTTCCGTAAAGGGGAAGTGCGAGGCGCGGAACCGCAGCTCGACATCATCCACTTCGAAGAAGGCTTTCACGAATTCTTCTAGGCACCACTTCAAATTGGCCATGGAAATATTGGTGTCCAGCGCCAAACCTTCCACCTGGTGAAACATCGGCGTATGGGTCTGATCATAGTCGGCCCGATACACCCGACCGGGGCAGATAACCCGCATTGGCGCACCTGTTTTTTCCATGGAGCGGATTTGCACCGGGCTGGTATGTGTGCGCAGAACATGCGGCGGGCGATCATCGCCCCCAGCGCGATGGGTATAGAATGTATCCATCTCGGCGCGCGCGGGATGGTGACCGGGCATGTTGAGCGCGTCAAAATTATACCAATCGGTTTCGATCTGCGGCCCTTCAGCCACTGAAAATCCCATATCTGCAAAAATCGCGGTGACTTCCTCCCAAACTTGGGAAATGGGGTGGATGGTGCCAGCCAGCCTCTGCCGCCCCGGCAATGTGACATCCAACCATTCGGACTTTAAACGCTCCTCCAAAGCCGCATCTGCCATGGCGGATTTGCGCGCATTGAGGGCCAAATTCACCTCATCTTTCAACGCATTGAGTGCCGGACCAGCGATCTGCCGTTCCTCGGGCAACATTTTGCCCAATGATCGCATATGCAGGCTGATCTCGCCCTTCTTCCCAACAGCTTTAACGCGCAGCTCTTCCAGAGCAGCTTCATCCGCCGCCGCTGAAATGAGAGTTAGATATTTTTCGCGCAGATCATCCATTAGAGTCTCCAAATTATTCTGCGCCCCGTGCTAGCGAGATTATGCGGCGCGAGCAAGGGCGCTTGCGTAAAACTGCTCGCCTCACTGGAGGTTCGAGCCTTTGCCAGCGTAGCTAAGCGTCCTTCCACCGGCCAAGCAACCAATACCATTGATCCGGGTTGGCCAAAATGCGTGCTGATAGGTTGTCATTGAAGGCCTTGGTCATCGTGATGCTATCAGTGGCGGGAATAGGGGCATCAAAGTCCACAGCGAATTTCGTGCCGTCTTCCGTGCGGGTGCCGAAAGCGGGCACCAGCGGCAGATCATATTTTATAGCCAATTGCGCCGCTACCAAAGCCGTGAGCGCCGGCTGCCCCAAAAATGGCAACCGCACCCCGTCGGGGTATTTTTCATCCAGCAAAATTGCTATGAAACCGCCAGATTGCAGATGGCGCACCAGCGCGCGGGTGCCGATTTTCCCGGTGGCCAAAATAGGTTTGCCGCCAGCTGCAATGCCCGAATAAAGGCGTCGCTCATAGTGGCGATTGGTTTGCGGTTTATAAACGGCGCCCGTTTCCAAACCCAGTGATTTGAGTGTTGAACGCACGGCCTCCCATTGGCCGAAATGGCCCGAGACGATGATCGCACCCTTTCCCTCAGCATGAGCCTTTTGCAAGGCGGCAAGCCCGGGGCCGGACACCGTGTTGCGGTGGTGCAGGTTTTGGAATTCACTGCAATGCAAAATTTCATACAGCGTGCGCCCCATATTGCGGCCCATGTTGCGACATAGATCCAGCCGTTCACGGCGCGGCATATTCGGATAGATGCGCCGCAATTCAGATTCAACGCGCCGACGTGCCAAGGGAAAGAAACGGACCAGGAGGCCAACCAATCCGCCAAACGCCTGAGCTCTGCGGTCAAAAGCGCGACCACGCGAGATGGTTAAGGCTGACAGCAGCGGGATGTAGCGGACATGTTGCCACAGAATTTTGAGCAAACGTGAAATCATCGTAATCGTATGATGGAATTCGGGCGACCCGCCAAGCGCAAAAATACCGAAAAGGCGGGCGCCAAGATCATCACCCGAGGGCGCCCCTACCTCCTGAGGACAGGTTCGGCGGTAGGAGGCAGTATGTTAAGCGTTGAATGCATTGTTATTATGATCGCTCAACGCGACTTTTGAGTCATTCTCTTCGAACGGATTTTTTGGCAGTGGCCGGTTGATCATAGATGATTTTGAAACTTTTCAGCGCTACATCCGTTGGCACGTTTAACAGGATCAAACGTTGGTTGAGCACCGCGGCCCCCGCTCGCGAGCCCCGCTTGTAGGTCAGAATCAACTCGGCGCCCACGGCGTCCAAGCCCTTGATCGTCAATTCGCCTTCCCAAGCGGCGTTCCCAAGAATATCGCTGATGTAGACCATAGAGCGTGCCGCGATGTGCAAATCTAGGCGCTCGTGCAGATCGCGCATCTGCTCTGCGGTCAAACGCTGTCCTTCTGGCAGAAAATCAGATGTTATGGTCCATTCCACAAAGCCGAATCCAGTGGGCTGCGGATCTGCGCTGCAGTTGAGCACAAAGGCAGAAGCTAAAATTGACGCGAAAAACTTAAATTGATTGCCTCCAAATCTGACCTATCCCACGAGCCAAAACTTGCCCCAAAATTTAACTTTCCCGCGTATATATCAGGCTGCGCCAGCAATCTGATGCGAGTTCTCATTCGTCTGACAATACCCATCACATTGGTAACGCCAGGGGCAAGAGACACAGTCACCGGCGCCTGTCGCGCCTTAAACCCCGGCGCGGTTTGTACCCTGACGACAGGTTCAAGGCCTTGAGCCGCTGCGCCGAGAGGAACAATCGCCGTAGAGGCAATGAGGGCGAAAATATTGGTGGATACAAAACGAACCATCAAAAATCCAACGCTTAAATAATATTTCAGTCACCGTCTGACCGGCGACAAAATAAGTCTCTGAAATGTAAAAGAGGTCAAACAGCCTAAATTAAATTGTCAAAAATTTTAAGCAAATGAGACAACGTCTGATGACGACGGGGTAAAACGAAAACAGCCCCGGAGTCACTCCGAGGCTGCATCCAAATTCTTCTGAAGGCTGGTTTAAGCCAGCGCAGCCTGCGCTTTGGTCACGATTGCGCCAAAAGCGTCAGGTTCGTGTACGGCCAGATCAGCCAAAACTTTGCGATCCACTTCGATACCTGCCAAGGACAGACCG
>Ga0206130_10001340_pt1 | contig 36280 bp, 26 predicted proteins | sample Helgoland_Spring_9_FD_148637 | JGI IMG/M metagenome (GOLD analysis project Ga0206130, IMG submission 148637) | Pelagic subsurface seawater microbial communities from Kabeltonne, Helgoland, North Sea - Helgoland_Spring_Bloom_20160512_1 | ecosystem: Environmental > Aquatic > Marine > Epipelagic ...
TTTACCGTAACAGTAGGATCTGTCACATTGACGGTTCTTGTTTTCTCAGCTGCTTGATTACCCGCCGCATCCGTCACATTATAAGTCACGGTATAACTGCCTATAGATGCCGTATCCACCGCCGTGGAGTCTATGACAACCGTTTCTCCGGTATCCGCCGATGCGCCAGCTTCTTGGTATTCAGCGTTTAAATCTACGGCTTGAGGATTATCGCCTTGTAGCGTAATTACCGGTGCAGTGCTGTCTACCGAAGGCTGATATGGACCCGCCGAAGAAGACCCTCCACCGCCACCGCAACCTGTAATGACCATTGTGATCGCTAGCAATACTGTTTTTGCAAAGCCACTATTTTGAAATAATTGTGGTGCTTTAAAAGCCATGGTACTTCCCCAAATTAAAAGAGTTTAGAGCAAACGTGAATGCAAATTTACCTGCCTGCGAAGTCTAGCAGGAAAGTAAAGTTAGCACACCTGCACTCAAGTACAGATCTCTTTTAAAATGTTACATGCAATCTTGGAAAAATCCCTTTTCAACTACCGTTGGTTGGACGTACCCTGAGCAACAGCGCCAGCTCCTTGGCGACGCGGATCGGAGACGCCAAGTGTGCTGTTATATTGGCCTCTTTGGATACTCTGAGTTGAACCCAAAATTCTTGGCTTTACCCCTAGTCGGTGCCCCATATTAGTTAATATTTGCAGAGTATCCTTTGATATACCCGACTCAGAAAACACCTGATCAGGCAGCCATTGGTGGTGTACTCTGGGGACAGAAGCCGCCTCAGCAATACCCATGTCAAATGACAAGACATTGAGAATCGTCTGCAGCACTACGGTAATAATTGTACTCCCGCCTGGACTACCCGTGGCAAGCATCGGTTTACCATCTTTATCAAATACTATAGTCGGAGTCATTGATGATAACGGGCGTTTCCCGGGCTCAATGGAATTAGCGATACCTCCAATCAATCCAAATCCATTAGGCGTATCCGGTTTGGCCGAAAAGTCATCCATTTCGTTATTTAGTAAGAATCCGGCTCCTGCCACGGAAATACCGCTCCCGTATGAAAAGTTCAGCGTGGTTGTGCTACTGACTACATTACCCCACTGATCCCATGTCGAAAAATGAGTGGTCTCAACTGATTCTTTTGACGCGGCTTCACGCCTCTTTGAAAGGCTATCAATATCAATATCTAAACCGGGTTCGATTGCGGATGACACACTAGCTTTTGAGAGGTCGATGTCCGCGCGCAAGGATGCGGCGTACTTCTTATCAATAATCTGCCCTACCGGCACCGCGTAGTAATCAGGATCGCCAAGATAGGCGCTTCGGTCCGCATAGGCGCGGCGCATAACTTCGACTAACCGATGTATATAAGCAGCGCTATTATGGCCAAGTGCTTTTAAATCCCAACCTTCAAGCATGTTTAACATTTGCACCAAATGAACACCACCAGATGATGGCGGAGGCATAGCACACACGATGTTATCTCTATAATCACCACACACTGGCTGGCGAGTAACGACTTTATAATTTTTAAGATCCGCACGACTAATAAGACCGCCAGATCGTTGCATTTCGCTAACAATTAAATCAGCGGTTTTACCGTCGTAAAAGCCAGCGCGGCCGCGTGCTCTAATGCGCGCTAATGAGGTCGCTAAATCAGCTTGTTTTAAGGTGTCACCCGGCTGATACAGAGCCCCATCAGATTTATAAAAATAACCTTTAGATGCTTTATTTTTCCCTAACCGCTCCGCCCTTGACGCCAAGGATGAGGATAAATCAACAGTCACCTTAATCCCATTTTTGGCAATTTTAATGGCTGGATTTAGCACTTTCGATAAGCTTAATGAACCATATTGCTCGTGAGCATGCAGCAACCCAGCAACGGTTCCAGGGACGCCCGATGATTTAATACTAAAACGGGCTAGCTGATTATCGACATCGCCTTGACCGTCTAAAAACATATCTCGGCTTGCATCTGAGGGAGCCATTTCGCGATAATCCAACGCAATAGTTTTATTTTCTTCGGCTAGGTGAATCATCATAAAGCCACCCCCAGCCAGATTTCCGGCACGTGGCAGTGTTACTGCCAATGCAAACCCCGTTGCCACTGCGGCATCAATAGCATTGCCCCCCTGGCTAAGAATATCAGCACCAATTTGGCTGGCAACAATCTCTTGGGAGACCACCATCCCTGACTGACTATAAACCGGATGGAATCGTGCAGTAGGGTCAATGATGGCAGCTTCTTTTGACAACGCTATAGACTGAAGAGCAGTTAGTAACATAAATCCAGTGATTAACGGAACCAAAGTCTTCGACGGTGTTTTTATTATTTTTAGCATGAAGCTACTCCAATAGTGTTTTCTAATTCATTTGCGGCGAAATGATAAGGTAATTTTCGATAATAAACGACGAATTAAATCACTCTGAGCACCTTACTGGGTCGTTGGCACTTCCTTCCCAATCAGGGTCAGCTACGCCGACTAATTTATCATCCTGCCCCACAATTGCGTGAATACGACCGAAGGACGCACTCTTACTAATTTCGTTCACCTTAAATCCCGCATTTTGCCAATACAATATGTCGGACTCATCCCATCCCGGCCCATCCATCTCAGCATCAAAAGCACTCAGATCAATAACCCGCTCATTATCTTTATTGATGGTCGCAAGCGGATGAACGCGCGGAGCCGTAACAGCCTCTGACAAGCTTTTACCCTGATCAATGTACCTGGAGAGTGTTTGTACAATGGCCGACGGGATACGAATACCGCCAGCTGCACCTAGCGCCATAACCACTTTGTTTTGTTGGGTAACAATAACCGGGGCAATGGATGTTCGTGGCCTCTCACCTGGATTTTGTAAGCCTGTTCGGAGATAACCACCCATGGTTGCCGCGTAGGCGAAACCAAGTTCGGGAGTAGCTACCTTTGCTCCAAATATCGGACCTATAGTCTGCGTCATGGATACAGTCAGTCCGGTACAGTCAGCAGTGGCGAAGTGTGATGTGTGTGCACCGGGAGCACCTATCCAATCAGTGCCTGGTGGCAAAGACTTGTTGTTATCGCTGATCCGAGTTTTTTGACTTATTAGCGGTATAAATATTCGCTTACTTTGCTGTTTAGCCCATGTTGAATCAGTAAGCTCATCAAGGTTTTTTTCATAATAGTTACTACTCATCGATTCAATGCTAATCGCTAACGCCTGACTAACGGTTGTCGCCCATCGTGCGTCATCTAATGAGGTCATATCAAAGTAACTCAACAACATCATTGCTTTAGCAACCAAGCCTCCACCTGCCGGAGCTGCCAGTGTGTGTATAGTAAAATCGCGATAGGCAAAACTGATGTAACGTCCCGGCAGCACTTGATACTCAGATAAGTCTTGTTGCGTTACAAATCCACCTTGGTGATCCATATCATCGCTAATAGCGCGAGCAATATCTCCACGGTAAAAAGCATCGGCACCCCCTAGTGCAACTCTTTTTAGTGTTTTAGCCAAATCCGGCTGCTTTAATATTTTGCCAACGGCAGTCACCGCTCCTTCAGCATCAAGAAATGCACGCTGCATTCCAACATCTGCGCTTATACTCTCGATAACACTAGTTTGTCGAGCGACTTCCCCAGGCAATAACGCGAAACCATTCTCAGCATAATCTATTGCCGGCCTAACAAGCTCGGCAAAGGGTAGTTCGCCATGCTGCTGATGCATATTCCACAATAATGCAACGAGCCCAGGTGTTGCGACCGTAGAGTAGCCGGACGATGGCATGTCAGTTGATTTAATGAAGCTTTTAGGTATCTCTGTCATACCATTGTAACCCACAAAATCACCTTTCTGAGTTCGCACAATAGATTGTGCTCGCCCACCCAGTCCACTCATGGTGGGTTCAACCACAGATAGAACTAAGGAGGCTGCGACCGCAGCATCGACTGCATTACCACCCGATCTGTAGATTGTCTCTGCCGCATGAGTTGCCAATGGGTGCGCAGAAGATACTGACCCTTCAGTTAGTTTCAGGGTATCCGTTGCAGCCACTACAGTGTTGGACAAAAGACAAAAAACAAAAAAACGGATCATTGAAAATACCTGAGGCTGAGAACAATCCCACTATTAATATTGAAGAATAAAAAAGGGAGCACATGGCTCCCTTTTAAAGCCCACATAAACTACATATCAACTTTCAAACTTAGATAGTAATTTCTTCCATAGTCTTGGTGTGCATCAGCAAAGAAACCAAAGAAGCGGTCAGCTGTAGGTGCTCTTTCATCATTAAAGTTTTTCACCGCAAATTTAAGTCTAGCCGTACTACCGCCAAGATCAAACTTATAGTGAACCGCTGCATCCATAGTGGTCATAGACGGCACCACATACTCAGTACCATCACTTAAAGTGAGACTACTTTGAATGAAATCACCTTTCTTTAAACCAGAAAGTGATACACCCCAAGGCCCTTTGCCCCATGACAACTTCATTGAATGCTTCTCATCATAATTACCATCGATACCCAGCAAATCACCGAAACCTTTTAGATTGACATAAGCGGGAATAGCTCCGGATGCCTGTGCAGTTTCAATGGTACTAAAGTTACCGGTAGGAACCTGCTCAAAAGTATCAGTGAATGTCGCATTGTAACGGAATCTAAAGTTACCTAGGCTGGTATCCAAATTGTAGTTGATGCCTATATCCTGACCTTCAAGCGTTCGTTTCGCCATATTAATATATTCATCCACTACTCTGTATGCCTGACCAACAGGACATATTCCCGCGGTAGAAAATAGCCCAAGAACGCCATCATCTAGCTCATCTGTATCCCTTAAAACGGCTGTGTTACCCATAAATGCGTCACAATTATTAGTCCCATTTTCAAGCAGCAGCGCAAGGTCAAGAATAGTGTGATTATCACGGCCAAATAAACCAATAGTTTTATCTTTTTCAATCTTCCATGCATCGTATGTGATCGTTAAGCCGTCCAGCTGAGAGGGCTGAATAACAAACCCTATAGAGGTGTTGGTAGATTCCTCTGACTGCAAGTCTTCAGCACCCATAGCAAATCTCTGAATCGTATACTTAGAGTCTTTATCCATACCTGACGCCGTAGTGGTATTATTCTCAGTAATGTATTGATAGACCGCATCAACCCGAGAACCAAATCGAGCTACCTGAGCTTGATTAACCTGCACCAAATTTGGTGCTCTAAAGGCTGTTTGGGCAGAACCCCTAAAAAGCAACCAATCTGCAGCTTCCCAACCAATAGCGAACTTACCCACTGTTGTAGAACCGGCATCTGAAATATCTTCATGCCTGATAGCCAGTTGAGCTTGAATGGTCTCGGTGACAGGTATTTGAAATTCTGTAAATACAGAGATCGTGTCTTTTTCTCCCACTGAATCAGTAGTCGGACTAGACCCTAACACGTCCGATACAAACGGAAATTCCGACCCATTTTGTGCCACATACTTTATGGTGCCATCTAACCGTGGATCCCTATCATCCGAATACTTCTCTTCTCGATATTCAACACCAATCACCATACCCACTGGACCTGCTGGCAATGAGAATATGTCATTTTTGCTGGCTTTAAAGTCCCACGACGTTAATTCACTCTCATCATTACGATAAACATCGATCATAGCCCGCTCGATATTGGCCGAATCAATAGAAAAAATATTGAAGGCAGCAGCTGTTGAATCAGCTAAAGCCTCGGTTAGTAAGTTATTAGAAATGCGATTCTCGGTTAGATCATCCGTAGTTGCCTTGGAATGCAGTACCGCTGTTTCCCAGTCCCAATCCCCGCGGGTTCCTCTTAACCCAGCAAGAAAACGAGTCGTTCTTTTATCTGAACTAACAATTCGTCCATATTTAGGATTTCGCATACCATCAAGCTTGATCGCTCCAACACCAGCTAAAGGATTCGCTCCATCTTGGACCAACTGATTAGTGTAGTAATAGTCCGCGCCGATAGAGATGGGTGCAGAGGATGATGTTCCAGCGGGTTCAATGTTCCGTAGAGACGAAGAGCTGTACAGCCCGAGCTCAGAGAAGAATTCTAAATCATCATTAACCGCGTGTTTAAAAGTCGCAAAAATATTTTTCCTTTTCACCGCACTTCTAAAATCACGGTATAAACCAGGGTTTAAATAATAATTATCCGAGGTAGTATCTGGCACTAAACAGGTACCATACCCCGTGTCTAAAGCCGATGAGCCCGCACATTTTGCATCGTCACCAGGCAAGATCTGCATTTCACCGCTAGAATCAGTAAAGCTGTTACGCCCAGATTGATCTAATTGAGCATACTGATATGAATAAAGGTTTCGAAAAGCAGTACTCGTCTTCCAGGGTGAATCATCGGGTAGTATTTTGCGATGATCACCAATACTCCAGCGCTCATCTTCAGTAGCCTTGATAGTGTCGCGATCGTAGAAATCCACCAGCACAGTAAGATGAGAATCACCATCATTAAACGCAGTGCCAAACTTCGCGCTAAAGGTTAAATCTTCAGCTTCGAAGTGATCGTAGCCAGTGAGTTTAGTTGTGAAACCGAATCCTTCATAATTAGAATCGATAACATTGTTAATGACACCTGCCACAGCGTCAGCACCATAAATAGCCGATGCACCGTCTTTTAAAACCTCAACGCGATCCATCCCAGATGTTGGAATGACATTAGAATTGACGCTCAATGTAGGCACATAGTCACCACCAAGTAGCTCAGTTTGATAGCCCGCTGCGTTGACAAGACGCCTGCCGTTTAACAGAACTAGCGTATTACCAACACCCATATTCCTTAGATTATATGACCCGATATCACCACGGACAGAATTTACACCACCAGAAAAAGCTTCGGCTTCAGTGAAATAGTTAAGCCCCATCTCTGCCATGTTTTCGAGTAATTCTTCACCAGAATCCAGGCCTAGGATGTCTATATCTTCAGATGAAATAATACTGACTGGCAAGGCAGAGTTAATCTGAGCACCCTTAATTTGTGACCCTACAACGACTATCTCTTCCAGCTCAGTTTCCTCTTGAGACAGCGCCACAACACTTATGGCCGCGCAACCCAAAACCACAATCATTTTGATGGCAACAGCCATCGCGTTAGTTTTTAACATATCCCTTCTCCCCATTTTTTGGACTTAACTCTGATGCCAGTGTATCTCAAAATATGCATTTTCGAGCCGAAAAAACCACACACATTGTTCTTTCTTGTAAATCAATTGTAACCGCAGCCTGAGGTTTATCTGCCGTACCTAGTGTTTTTACCCCTTACCCGTTCAGGCTATAGTCATTAAAGGCAATATTCACGATATTGAGCTGGAACAGTTTAGGTCAATTAACAGGTAAGAGTTCGCGGTGTCTCTCTTGCCAATTAATACCCCCTTGATCTAGACTGATGCTTGATCTAGGTCGTTGAGATGCAGCAGTACTTTAATTGACGACAATCCTTAATGAACTTAAATATCGTTCTGAACGCTGATTTATATGGAAAATGTAAAGCAACCTGCAGTGCTAATTGTCGAAGATGAGCCCGCTAGTCTAAACTTACTAGCCAGTTACTTTGCTGCTGAAAATTACCTAGTCTACAAGGCTAGTTCCAGTAATCAGGCAGAAAAGTTGTTCTCTGACAAAGCACTAGACATCATAATAATGGATATTAAAATCCCCGGTAAAACGGGCCTTGAATTGACTCGGGACTTCCGTAGTCGATCTGGTGTAGGCATTATTTTAGTCACCCAAAAGAACGATGACATTGATAAGATTGTTGGCCTAGAACTAGGTGCTGATGACTATGTAACTAAACCCTATAATCCACGTGAACTAATGGTACGCGTAAGAAATCTTCTCGATCGCATCACTAATAGATCTATTGCTAGTAAAAACAATAACACGTTCGGAAACTTTAAGACCGCCACTTTTGGCGATTGGATATTACATCTTGGCACTCGCATTATACAAAATAGCGGTGGTGATAGTGATGGCAGTGATATCCGTTTAACAGAAGGTGAGTTTCAGTTAATTTCTGTTCTTATTCAGAATGCAGGCTATGTGCTAAATCGAGATCAGATAATGAATCATATGAAACATCGTGATTGGTTTCCTACTGATCGGACGATAGATGTAATGATAGCGCGAATACGGAAAAAACTCGGCGATGATCGCACTCACCCAAAGTTAATAAATACTGCGTATGGCACCGGTTATATTTTTTCTGCCGACGTAGTTTATAATTGAACACTTGTAAATAGATGCCAATTTATAAAATCCCACTAACAAAGAGCCTATCCTATCGGCAGACTAAAGCAGCCGTTATAGTTGCATTTGTAATTGGAATTGTTTTGAGTAGTGGGCAAATATACCTAGATTATTTTTCACAAAAAGACGAACTCAACAAACTCATCAGTGACGTATTAATTACCGCCAATCGAGCTGCGTTTCATGCGGCATATAATCTCGACAGTAATGGTGCAACCCAAGTTAGCGAGGGTTTAGTCAGTAATGTGTCTATTGTGTCAGCTATTATCTATGATGACAGAGGGGGCATGCTTGGGTCAGCAGACAAACCTTCGCCAGCTCAGAGTACTCCTTTTAAGCGTTGGCTTTTCGGGAAACCTCAAACCATCGAGCAATCGCTGTTTGATAACATTATCTATCCTAATCCTGTTGGAAAATTGATAGTCGTGGTAGATCCGATATTGGCCGCCGACACGTTTATTAGACGATCGGCCGTGGTTTTAACATCCGGTATTTTACGTAATTTTGCGCTGACCATTTGTCTAATATCGTTGTTTTATTTTACATTTACTCGCCCAATACTTAGAGCAAGCCAACCTATCCAGCAAGGTATCACTAACCAACGAATTCCAATGCCTGAAAATCATCAAGACGATGAAATTGGTGTTCTAATTGGTGCCTTCAATGACCATCTAGCGATTATCCGTACTCAACATCAACAAATTAAAGGGAGTAATGAAAACCTTGAAAAAATGGTCGAAGCTCGTACTAAAGAACTTGATATAGAGCGACAAGTAGCCATTAATGCAAGTCAGGCAAAGACACAGTTTTTGGCTATTATGAGCCATGAGATACGCACCCCAATGAATGGCATTCTAGGAATGGCTGAACTCATAAGAAATAATCCAAGGCACCGCGATAAAGCTGAGTATATAGATGCAATCTATGACTCCAGTAAATCGCTGCTGGTAATGATGAGTTCTGCCCTGGACTATGCGAAATATGAGCAAGGTATATTTGAAATATGCTCTAGCTCTTTTAATTTACATGGCCTAATTCATGGGCTCATATTTTCCGTAAACACGACGGCCGAGAAGAGAGGTATTCATCTCTATGAAATTATTGCTGATGATGTGCCGGCGACGGTTGTGGGCGATCCGGAAAAGTTGCGTCAGGTATTTCTGAACCTTCTTAACAATGCTTTGAAATTTACTGAAAGAGGAACAATCACATTAACTGTCGATCGACTTGGTAGTGATAATGGAGATACTGTTAATTTAAAATTTTCTGTTATTGATACAGGTATTGGTATCGCTAATCAGTCATATCAGGATATTTTTGACCCTTATAGCCAAGGAGATAGCTCCATTGCACGTCGCTATGGTGGTTCTGGCTTAGGTTTAGCTATTTGTAAGGAAATTGTTGAGCAACAAAATGGTTTAATTGATTTTTTTAGCAACACAGGTGTTGGCAGTACATTCTGGTTCACTTTGAATTTTGGCGTCAGTAATATTGATGAAATCGAACATAACCAGGCCCCAACAGTAACTCAAAAAAACAACACATCACTGAATATTCTGGCTGTAGACGATGTGGAAATTAATAGGAAATTACTGAAAGGACAGTTGGAACGAACCTCTTGGAGAACATTTTTGGCTGGGAATGGTCAAGAGGCCTTAGATATTCTGTATAGCGAGCAGATAGATTTAGTGCTCATGGATATCCATATGCCAGTTATGGATGGAATAGAAACGACCAAACGTATAAGAGAGATGCCAGAATATAATGGTATGAAAATACTCGGTAGCTGTGCAATTCTTAGTAGTGATATGCGCGAAAGATGCCTAACTGCAGGGATGGACATGGTCGTTGAGAAGCCTTTAGATATGAATAAGCTTTCAACCTCCATTGCGAAGCTTTTCCCAGAAATATTGAGCTATACAGAACCAGCCATAGCAATTAGTAACAACGGATTAATTGCCATGAATATTCTTAATGAGCATTGCGCAACACTCGGTACAAAAAAAGTTAAGTCCCTTTATCGCGAAGCTGAGTTATCCGCTCGTCGGCTGACCGATCAAATTTGTACCGCCGAGCCAGATAACCATCGATTAATTAGTGGGTTTGCTCATGCGCTAGCCGGACTCTGTTCAAACTTCGGTTTCATAGCTTTAGGGGCCATTGCAGGTGAGATTCAGCAGAGAAAAATTAATAGTACAAACTACACGATGAGATTGCAGGTCGACGTTCAGCAGTTAATAGAATGCTGCGAACAAACATTCGAGGGTTTGCCCAATGCTATTTCTGAGCTTTGACCAATGGTAAACCACCGTACGCTATTAATGTTGATAATAACGGCAACATTGGTTAGAGATGTTAAGGCCGAACAGCCACCTTTAGTTCTGTTAACTGAGGCCACCCCTTTTACTCTAACCGCTGACACCTCCGGTAACGGAGGAGAGGCCACTGCTTTTGTCAAACAGTTACTAGATAATGCTCAATTGGACTATGAATTGACATTTGAGCCATGGAAACGCGCTTATCGTAAGGCCCAGAGTAATGATAATGTCCTTATTTATCCCATCGCCAGAGATACAGCCCGAGAAAAACAGTTCCGATGGATCGGGCAGTTAATACCCGTGACCTATTATCTATTCCGCCTAACAACAAGAGATGATATTAAAGTCGTTAACTTGGCCGATGCCAAAACTTGGAAAATCGGCGTGGTCAATGAGCATATTCATCATCAATTCCTTAAAGACAAGGGGTTTGAAAATCTACAAGCGGTGAACAGTAATTATCAAAATATACAGAAGGCCTTACTGGGACGCATAGACGTATTCCCTATGAGTGATGGAGGCCTTATGCAACTTTGTAGTCGTGACGATTTAGATTGCTCATCGTTCAAACCCATATTAAGACTTGATGGCATCTCCAATGGTTTATACCTCGCAGCGGCTCTTGATTCTGATCAAAAAATAATCAAAAAATTAAACGATAGTTATCAAAATTTAGTCGCAAACGGCCAACATGAGCAAGTGCTTCGCCAACGCTTACTGCGCATTGAGGAGTTTAAACGGCATTGGCCTAATCAAAATCTGGCGGTTGCGCCATAAAACCATAAACTTCAATCCAATTTTTTTTACTTAGTAAGAGTTTACGCCAAATATCAATGGCGCCCACCACAATGCTACTAAGACCAGTAATCCCATCCCGATACAATTGAGGTAGAACCCAGCACGCACCATCTGAGGGATTGTTATCATTCCCGACGAGAAGACAACGGCATTAGGTGGTGTAGCCACCGGTAGCATAAAGGCGCAACTCGCTGCCAAGGTAACCGGAACGCAAAGTACCATGGGTGGAATTCCAGCCTGTATTGCAATGGCCGCGATGATTGGTAAAAACGTTGCGGTTGTCGCCAGATTACTGGTCAACTCAGTCAAAAAGATTACCAGAGCTGTGGCGCTGATTACCAATGCCGAAATGCCTAATACTGATATAGGAGACAAGCTCTCTCCTAACCATTGCGCTAATCCACTGCTGGCAATAGTTGCAGCCAAGCTTAAACCTCCGCCAAACAAAATAAGAACACCCCACGGCAAACGATCAAGGTTAGACCATATCATTAACTGCTTTTGTTGCTTGTCGCCACTTGGCATAAAGAACAGGAGAAGAGCGCCTCCGAGCGCAATGGCAGTATCAGACAACCCTTGGATAGATAGTCCGGCGCTTAGAGGCCGGCGTAAAATCCATCCCAACACGACCAAACCAAAGATAATGGCGACACGTTTTTCTGGTACCGTTATTTTTCCAAGTGCCTCTCTTTCCTCACAAAGATGCAAAGCCGCCGCGCTGTTAGCTTGAATGTTCACCGGAAAAGTCCAACGAGTCAAAACTAACCACGCTGTGGGTAATAAAATTGCGGTTAGAGGAACACCCACCAGCATCCAGTCAAAGAAACTGATTTCGATGGCATAATTTTCCTTCATAAAGGCCGCAAATAAAGCATTGGGCGGTGTGCCAATTAGTGTTGCCAAACCGCCAATGGTTGCCGCAAAGGCCAGACCTAAAAGCATCGCTATTTGAAAATTAGTTTTATTTTTTTGGTCCACATCATCCAAATTGCCGACGACGACGGCCACGACCGAGATAGCTATAGGCAAAAGCATCATCGTAGTTGAGGTGTTCGTCATCCACATAGACAGCAGCGCTGCAACTAACATGAAGCCACCAATCAAGCGTTTACCATCGGTACCCGTGCGGGCCAAAATATTAAGCGCAACGCGCTTATGTAAATTCCAGCGCTCGATGGCCAATGCCAAAATAAATGCCCCAAGAAACAGATAAATGGTAGGGTTGGCATAAGGCGCAGCAGCTTCCTTAACAGAAGCAATACCCAAAATATCAAAAGTAACGATAGGTAAAAATGCAGTCGCTGGAACAGGAATCGCCTCTGTGGCCCACCAAACTGCCATCCACAGACCCACTGCAGCGGTTCTCCAGGCTTCCATGGACATGGTTTGTTGATAATTACTCAAAGCCAGCATAACTAAGAATATTGCAGGGCCTAAAAACAATCCTATATTTTGGTAACCCGCTCTATCAGAATCTATTTTAATTATTGTTGACTCTGTCATTATATTCTCCGCCAATATAATTTTATTATTGCCCAATTCATCATTTCTAATTCAAACAAACTCTATTCGTCTATTTAAAAAATTCGGCAACCGTTGCTGTCGCTATTTTTTGTAAAAACTCTCTGTCCTCATCCGAAATAGTACCAAAATAGTTATACTCCAATCCGATAGGGGACGACTTAAACAGAGTGGCAAAAACAACATTGGCCGCTAAATAGGTACCAAGAAGACTAGGATGCGTACCATCAAATTCTTTATGTAATTTGATGTCTGGCTTAATTCTATAGGCCATTTCAAAGGCCAAACCTACAGGTATTACTAGAGCCTCGTTGTCATTTCCAGCCTTAACATACGTACTTTTTATGTCATTAATCATGCCTGGCGCGTATTTTTTATGAGGCTTCACATAGGCGTGGGTCATATAAAGTGCGGCCTTACCACCACTCGCTTTTATTTTTTTGATCATTGTTCCAACTTGCTCTTGGAATTGCTGCCTGGATTTCTTTGACAAAGGCTCAGTGCTGCCGCCTTGAAGGATGACGAGTTCAAAATTTTTCCTTACACCAATATTTTTTGAAGCCAGCAGGTGATCAAGACTGTGGTGCTCCAAACGTGAGCCTCCAATAGTGGAAGATTTATAGCTTAGGAGTTTTTTTCTTTTGGGGAATTTTTCATGAACCATCCTCTTTACGTGGTTATGCAGGCTATCATTATAGTAAAGGTAGCTATTACCAACAAAGAGAATACGATCTGTCTTAAGATTTTTTGATGGCTTAATCTGAGTCCCTTCAGATGCATGCAACACCGAGGACATAACAAAAAAAACACCCAAAACAAAAAATCGTTGAATAATTGTTTTCATAAAACCGCCTTAATCAAACCAAGCCAATATTTAGATGCGGAAAATTAAAATTACACACATTGAATCAAAATAGCGGTACCACTTCCTGCTGCTCCGCTTGCCGCAACAATACCAGTTTTCCTTTTTCTGCGCTCTAGCTCATCTAATAAAGTGCCCATCATGATGCCGCCTGTAGCACCCATAGGATGACCTAAGGCAATACAGCCACCATTAACATTTAGCTTTTCATCATCAATATTTAAATCACGCTGGCATTTTATGCTGGTTGCCGCAAACGCTTCATGGAGCTCAAACAGATCGATATCTGATGAGTTTAGACCGTGTTGACTCATCAGTGTAGCGGTAGCTTTTGTACACCCTGAGACTACTTCCAGCGGATCATCACACACAGTAGCGACTGCAACGATCCTTGCTCTTGGCTTTTTACCAAGGTTCTTTGACAGCGACTCATCGCCAATCAAGAGTAGAGACGCCGCATCGGCCATGGCAGGCGAATTTCCAGCCGTGTGAATATGTCGTATGCTATCAAGCTGAGGATGCTCTGAACATTGCAGTGCATCAACGCCCTGAGAACCTATGTCCGCGAAATAGGGTTTTAACGCACCCAGGTCGTCCATAGAAATCCTCTGCCTAATACATTCATCATCGCTAACCATGATGTCTTTAACGGGATTGAAGATAGGAATGATTGATGAAAACCATCCTTGGGTTCTGGCATGGGCGGCTCGCTGCTGACTTTCAAAAGCAACCTCATCGACCTGCTGACGACTCATATCAAAAAGGGAAGCGATGAGATCAGCGCCACTACCCATCATTAGCATGCGATGACGCAAAGCCTGAGCTGTATCTGAAAATAGAGTCGCCTTATCTGACAACATAGGCACGCGAGACATCATTTCTATGCCTCCGGCTATGGTACATTGCGCTTGCCCCGTCATCACTTTCATTGCCGCGATATTAATGGCATCGATTCCCGACGAACAGTAACGATTAACCGTTAAGCCTGGGACATGATCAGGCCATCCAGCATAAAGTAATGAGGCTTTTGCTATATTACCGCCTTGTTCACCCACCTGTGTTACGCATCCGAGCACTACATCCTCAACGCGATTTCTGTCTAGCTGAGTACGCTGTTCAAGGGCATCGTAAAGTGCTTTTAATAATTCAAAGGGAGTTAAGTCGGCTAGACCACCATCCGCTTTGGCTCTGCCTCTTGGCGTCCTGATCGCATCATAAATAAACGCCTGTTTCACGGATTAACGCCGACAATAAAGCTCACACAGGTGGTGGTGCTTCCGCCCAAATTGAACGTCGCCATATTCTTGGCCCCAGCAATTTGATAATCACCGGCCTGACCTGTCACTTGCTTTGCACAGTCCAATAACATGCGCACGCCTGTGGCCCCAACCGGATGGCCTAAACCAAGAAGGCCTCCACTAGGGTTAATCGGGAAATCACCGTCCATTCCAATGCGTCCCTCCTCGATGGCTTTCCAACTCTCTCCGGGTGCTGTCAGACCAATATGATCTATCGCCATATACTCTGTAATAGAAAAACAATCATGTGTTTCTAAACCATCAAGATCAGTCACACGAGAAAAGCCTGCTCGACCCAGAGTATCGACCATAAGCTGATTAACATGGGGAAATAAAAATGGCTGCCCAGCACTCAATTTCAACTTGCTCTCTAAGCTTAGTGCGGCCGACCGATGCCCCCAGCCTTTAATTATTGGAATATCTGAAAGCTTCAGATGATGCTCTGCGGCATAGGCTTTAGCCGCCTTTTCACTGGCTAAAAAAACACAGGCGGCACCATCGGTAATTTGACCACAATCCATTTTGCGCACCTTGCCTTCAATAACCGGATTGAGCTGGTCGTGGTCGGTGTAACACTCCGGTGGAAAATTCCAATTTCTGGTCTGAGCATTGGGGTTGCGGCGACCATTGTCGAAGTTGATTTTTGAAATGGCTTTTAAATAATCACAGTCAATGCCATGACGCGTGTCATATTCATCAATTATTTGATTGAACATGAAGGGCCACGGAAAATCACAATCGGTAGCCTCAACACCTTTCCATGTTGCTGCACCCAAATATTCAGCGCCGGTTTGACCGTCCACATTGCGCATATATTCCAACCCCAGCACGCAGGCCAAATCGTAATGACCCGCTTCAATATCTCGCATAGCACTTATAATAGCGATGGATCCTGATGCACAGGCAGCCTCATGACGACTGGTTGGAATGGCGGATAATTCAGCATGCGCCTCGGCAAAAAAACCGCCTATTAACCCCTGGCCGGTAAACAAATCACCCACAAAATTGCCCACATGCCCAACTTCAATTTGATCTGGGCTAATGCCCGTTGACGTTAGCGCTTGGTTCAGTGCCTCGCGAAACATATCGTAAAGAGACAGATCTTCTCTTGCCCAGTTGCGTGCAAAATCTGTTTGAGATCCTCCCAATATATAAATAGGTATACTCATTAAATATTCTCCTGCTGACGTTGGCTGACACTGTCTTCCAACATAAAACGCTGCACCTTGGCCAATGGATTACGCGGCAAATGAGTGAAAAACTCTATGCGCTCCGGCAGCTTAAATTTAGCGATGCCTAGTGCGCTGAGATAGTCCGATAATTTCTCTAAGGTTATAATTTCAGTGTTGGGCTCCATGACTATACAAGCACAGATCTTCTCACCCAGTTCATCATCTTGGTACTTACACACCGCAGCCTCTGTCGAATCGGGCAAGCCTTCTAACAAAATATCAATCTCTGCAGGAGAGATTTTCATACCACCGCGATTAATAATATCTTTGCTGCGCCCGGCTATTCGATAAAACCAAGGCGGCTCACCGCAAATCTCAACCAGATCGCCTGTATGGAAGTAACCATCGTCACGGAATAATTCGGTATTGTCAGTACAGAGGTAACCATCAAACACCGTTGCCCCAGCAAACAGTAACTCCCCTACCTGCCCAACTTGAGTAATCACTTCCCCAGTATCTATGTCCACCACCTTGCTGAGCAGCGCCTTATTTGCATAGGAATCAAAATGATTGATACCACATCCTAATCTTGGAAACATAGTCGCTCGAATATCGCTGTCAGCCGTGTGCATAGGTGTACAGAACAAACTAATCCCTTCATTAGATCCATAAAAATTAATCACATCTAACCCATACTTCTGACTAAAAGTATCAATCATCCAAGGAGCAAGAGGCGCCGAACCAGAGCCTATAGAGCGCAGGTTAGAAAAATCAAACTGGCCCCACATGTCGGGGGATTTGGCCAGTTGGTTCAGTAGTAAGGGCGGTGCAAGAGTAAAGGTAATTTTTTCATTCTGTAACTGAGTCAAATACAGACTCGGATCTAAGGGATGATGCAAAATAATACTGCATCCAGTTATTAGGGCCGGAAATAAAAATCCGCCAATTGATGCCATATTGACCAGCGGAAAGACATTTAAAAAGCGATCTCCGGCTTGGTAATTTCCCGCCTCAGCGCAGCACCGTGCCGTAGCAATCCACATGTTGTGAGATCGTGGCACGCCTTTGGGTGTACCTGTGGTTCCCGAGGTCCAGCAAATGGTAATAATATGGTTGGCATCTGTTGGGTGGAATTGTTGATAACGGGATAACTGCAATTGGTAGGTTTCATCTGGGCTACTATTCACCTGCAAGTCTTTACCAAAAGCCAGCAATGCTATTCTGTCATCAAGGTATTCTTGAGCATTTTTCGCCAGTGGTAGATCTCTAAAGCTATCAATTGTAATCATTGCCTTGGAGGAAATCACGCTACTAATATGGCTTAATTCATGACGTCCATATTGCACTGGAATCGGCGAAATAATGGCACCAATTTTACTGCAGGCCATGTAACAGACAACTAACTCTGCGATATTGGGGAGTTGCACAATAACGACATCATCCGCACCAATATCCGCATCAATTAACTGACATGCAAGTGCGGTACTGGCGTCATTAAGCTCACTGTAGGTTAAGCGATAGGGAGCGTCGCCGGTTAATTCGCCTCGATTAGGCTGATCTGCAACAGCCAGTAATTCGGGATTTTTTTCAACCTGCCGCTGCAGAAAGTCATGTAAGGTCTCATGGCCCCACCAATTACGTTCGGTATACTCTTTAATGCGCTGCTGAGGTGAGGTAATCATAGGCTGGCCCTGTACTCTTTATCTAACTGATCAACCACCTCAGCTATAGATTGATTATGGCTGATAGATCCGACAGATTGACCTGCCGCCCAAATGTCTCGCCAACGTTTGACATCTCCAGCGGCCTCAAGAAAATTAATCTCTCCCGGTGGTGGCATATTCTCCGTGTCATAGCCGGCATTTATAAGGCTACCTTTAAGCCAGTTGGCCTTAACCCCCGTGACTGAATCTGAAGTGACGATATCTGCACCACTGGATTCAACCACCATGGCCTTGTAGTCTGATTGAGCTAAAGATTCCTCAGTAGGTATAAACCGTGTCCCCATATACACATAATCAGCGCCGAGAATCTGCGCGGCACGAATTGCCCGGCCACTCCCAATAGCACCCGAAAGGATAATGTCTCCATCGAAAAATTGGCGCACTTCGTCCACAAATGCAAAGGGTGAAAGTTGTCCTGTATGGCCTCCGGCCCCGCAGCAAACCAACGCCAAGCCATCGACACCTGAGGCAGCAGCACGACGCGCAAATTCAATGGTTGTAACATCTGCATAAACTTTCCCGCCATAGGCCTGCACTGCGTTAACCGCTTCTTCAGGGCTACCAAGGGCAGTGATTACAATAGGTGCACGGTATTTTACTGCTAACTGCAAATCATCATAGCGGCGCGGATTAGAACGATGCATTACCAAATTTAAAGCCCACGGTGCGGCATCTGAGCAATCTAAAAGCGCCTCTGTAATGATTAATAGCCAATGTTCTAAAATATCGACTGTCCTAGCATTCGGCGAAGGAAATGATCCAACAATACCCGCTTTGCAACTAGCAATGACCATTTCAGGTCCAGACAACAAAAACATCGGCGCTTGAATCACCGGCAGCCGAAGATTGGTAAATGACATTAGTACTTCTCCGTATACTGAAGCCTTACTTTGTAGAATGCGACCAGTCGTAATCTAAATACTAACTAACTGCTGATACGCTGGCAAACATGCTCTTTTAGATTTCCTTAAAAAGCGACTATCAAGCTTGCATAAATAGACCATACTGAGGCATAGTTTAACAAAAGACTAGTAGAGATAAGCATTATGGACAGTAATGTCTTCGGAATTACCGAAAAATGTATCGGCTCCGCCCCTAAATTTGATAACACTCAACAATGGATTTATGAGTTAGATAACCCCTATCTTCATGGTGCCTACGCGCCAACTTCCGATGAAATTGTGGTCAATGAACTGGAAGTTGTGGGTGAACTACCGGATGACTTATTTGGTGCCTTTTACCGCAATGGGCCCAATCCAATGTTTAAGCCCAAAAACCTCTATCATCCCTTTGATGGTGACGGGATGGTACACGCTATTTATATCAGGGACGGTAAGGCGTCTTATCGCAATAGTTATATTCATACAGCTGCCCTGCAGCATGAAATAACAAAAAGTGAAGCGGTATGGCCTGGGGTTATGGGGCCCTTCGATTTTTCATTGCCTGACTTTCCTATAAAAGACACCGGTAACACAGACATCGTTATGTTCAATGGCAAGCTGGTACCTACATGGTACAACGCCGGTATTCCCTATCAGATGAACCCGCTAACGCTAGAGAATCAGGGCGTTTTTGATGTTGAGGGCCGTAGCCGCAGAAATATGTCAGCGCATAGTCACATTGACTGGAACACCGGCGAATTGATTTTTATGGACTATGGCGATAATGCGCCATTCATGACGTATGGTGTCGCTAACCCCGATGGAACATTGCGCCATGAGGTTAATATTGAATTGGCGGGGCCACGTTTACCCCATGATTTAGGCTTTACCACTAATTACACTATACTCCATGATCTGCCCTTTTTTCATGACATGAACGTCCTGCGTAACCACAATATGCGCGTGCTCAACTTTCATCGTGATATACCATCGCGGTTCGGTATCATTCCTCGTTATGGTGATGCTCGAGAGATTCGATGGTTCGATTGTGAGCCCTGCTTTATTTTACATGTGTCCAACTGTTGGGAAGAAGGTGACTGGATAACAATGGATGGTTGTCGATCGATCAACCCAATGCCAAACGCCACCAATGAGGAAGGGGCGCTATCACATATGCTGGCATATATGCGCTTAGAGGCTAACAACTATCGCTGGCGCTTTAATCTAGTGACGGGCGAGGTGCGTGAAGGAGATATTGACGATCTCAATACCGAGTTTAATAAGATCAATCAAATTTACCAGGGTACAAAATCTAAGTACGCCTACCACCAGCGCATTCCATTGCTGGAAGAAGGCGGTCATACACTCCGCTTTAATGGGCTTGTTAAATACAATAACGATACGGGACAATATGTCCAATGGGACTATGGTGATGGTGTTTATGGCAGTGAAACGCCTTTTGCGCCGGTTAAAGGCGCCAGTCGCGATAGTGTCGAAGATCATGGCTATGTCATGTCTTTGGTCACGGACAGCAACACGTGGAAATCTGAGCTACAGATATTCGATGCTCAAGATATCTCCCAAGGACCCATTGCACGGGTTAAAATACCTCATCGTGTGCCTGTTGGTTTCCATGCTTGGTGGAGTCGTGGCGAGGATCTTTGGGCATAGTCTCATCCCTTTATTGCCCCTAGGAACCCCAATTCAATGAACCTGTCAGGTAAAACTACAGTCAGCACTAAAGCAAGCTCAATTAACCGCGCTCTCGATGAAATTGGTGATAAGTGGTGTCTATTAATTCTTCAGGAGGTCTTCTGGGGTATTAATACGTTTAATGAAATGCTGGCCGGCACAGGTGCTTCTCGTGGCGTGCTTAGTAATCGACTCAGCTGTTTAGAGTCAATGGGTTATCTGCGCAAAGATATTATCGCAAAAGGGCAAAAACGGCCTACCTATCATATGACAAAAAAGTCCATTGAACTCTATCGCAATGGATTAATGGCCATGACTTGGGAACGAAAGTATTTCACCACTCCAGCGTTAGATTCTGTGGAATTGATCCACGACCGCTGTGGCAAGGCATTTTGGCCAATGATGGAATGCAGCCATTGCAATCAGTCAGTACTTTCGACAGATGTAAGCTTTCATAAAGGTCCCGGTGCTAAAAACGATACACGTATCACCAAAACACGCAGACGATCATCAAACCTCTCTGCCTCTGAAGATCGTGGTAAAACACTTTACAACAATTTAATTAATCTATTGGGTGATCGCTGGACCGCAAATATTATTGCGTTGGCTTTTCATGGGTTTAATCGCTTTGATGATTTCCATACAGAGCTGCCGGTGGCGACGAATATTCTCGCCGATCGGTTAAAACTATTAGTTAACGAAGGTATTTTTTATCAGCAGCCCTACCAAGTTAGTCCACTGCGTTATGACTATCATCTTACCGACAAGGGTCGAGATCTATTCCCCTATTTTGTAACACTCATGGCGTGGGGCGATAAATGGTGCACAACGGGAGATGGCAACCCCATTCTACTCAAGCACATAAGCTGTGGTGCAGATTTAAATGCCGAGGTGCGCTGCGACCAATGTGGCGAAGGGCTTATCGCGACTGAGGTTCACTTTAAGCGCTAAAGTGCCATTGAATTAACCGTGGGTTGCAACGCCCCAATAATTGTAACCCGCAAATTTAGGGGTGCTGGGTAGATACATCTCATCCATAGTTTGAATATGAAAACCCGCAGAACGAATCAACTCAGGAATATCACGATTTAGGTGACAGCCACCGGCAATCTTTCCCCAGAGCGGGTCGATTCGGCTCTGCCATTTTGACACCTTCGCATCAGGGGCTAGACCATGTTCGCAAAAAATCATCTTGCCACCGGGCTTTAACACTCTGAGCATTTCTTTATTGGCCGTAAGCGCATCGGGAATAGTACACATCGTGTAGGTTACTAAGACCGTATCTACGTGATGATCTGGAAGAGGAATATCCTCAGCACCACTGAGTAAAAACTGAACCTCAAGGTCATGCTTATTGGCCATTTTTTGGGCCATGGCATTAAGCTCAGCTGATGGATCAAGACCAATGAGTTTCTTCACCTTAGCTCTGTCGTAAAATGGAATATTCAACCCGGAGCCAATTCCAACTTCTAAAATAATGCCCTCGGCACAAGGAACCACTTTTTGTCGTTGATAATTGATCGGCTTACTGCCGCAGGCGCAGTTTAAAAAACTTGGTAAAATGTACTTATCATAAAGACCCATACGTTCACCCTTTGATTTTTAAAATCTAGTTTAGATCTGTTGCATAGTGCCGCAGTATGTCCAAAGGCACAATATTGAGTGATTCGCTGTTAGTGCGTTTTAAATGAACTCTAGGCGCAAAACCAGCCTCATGGGCTTCAAGCCAGCGACCCGCACATAAGCACCAAGATTGCCCGGCAACTAAACCAGGGAATTCAAACTCAGGTCTGGGTGTAGATAAATCGTTGCCTCGAGACTGAGAAAAAACCAAAAAATCATCTGTAATCAATGCACAGATAGTGTGCGAGCCTCGATCATATTTAGTCGTATTGCAAAACCCATCACGGAAGTAACCCGTAATGGGATGACTACAGCACTCTTCAATGGATTCACCAAATACATTGGTTTGATTCACTTGATTCTCCCGAATGATTAGAGCGGTTTTGCTGGGCAATATTGATTTAAAAATTGTTGATGTGTAGGTAATTGCCCAACGACCTGATCAACCATGGCTTTATTCGTTTTCAAGAACCGTTCTAGCTCAGCATCACTCATCATATCAACGATAGGATGGTACTGCTCTGGCATTAGACCTTGGCCCAACATAACCTGGGTCCAACTGTTTTCCCCAAAAACATCTCCTTCCCCCTGAAATACGCGTCCTGATTGTTTAAATAATCTTAGGCGATGATCTAAAGATTCAGGGATATCCATTGTTTTGCATTGTCTCCAAAACGCGGTGTCGCTTCGCTCCGTCACGTGGTAGTGCATGATAATAAAATCACGAATAAAGTTATATTCGTCACTCATTTGACGATTAAATTCATCACGGTCAGCATCTGTTATACCTGTCAGCGGAAACATCTGCATTAAACGAATGATCCCGCGCTGAATAAGATGAATACTGGTGCTTTCTAAAGGCTCCAAAAAGCCTCCAGCGAGCCCCAAGGCGACACAGTTTTTGCTCCATTGTGTTTTTCGTTGACCGGTGCGAAACTTAATCACTCGAGGTGTCGTTAAGGTTTCACCTTCCACATTATTTAGCAAAAATTGTGTTGCTTCATCATCACTCATATATTGGCTACTGAAGACCAATCCGTTACCCACGCGTGACTGTAGAGGAATACGCCATTGCCAACCACAATCTCTGGCGATAGAACGGGTGTAAGGAATGGGCGATGATACCGATGCCGTCTGCACCGCAATAGCACTGTCACAGGGCAACCAGTGGGACCAGTCTTCATACTCGACACCCAAAGTCTTGTCGATCAACAAGGCTGAAAATCCAGAGCAATCGATAAACAGATCGCCCTCAACCTTTAGTCCAGAATCTAGAACGACACTTTGGATATCCCCGCCGCTAGCTTGGTTGACCTTAACAATCTTTCCTTCTTTTCGAATAACGCCACTCTTTTCGGCCATTCTCCGTAGAAATTTAGCATATAAACTCGCATCAATATGATAAGCATAATTCAAGCCATTCTGCTTGAGAAGACCAAACTTATTAGCTTTTGCCGCCATTAATTCAGGGGAGTAATGGCTATATTCTTCACTGAGACCTAGACCTTTTCCTTTGAGCCAAAAATGTTGGAACCCCGCAGCCCAACATGATTTCCCTGTATACCCAAAGGCATGAATATAGTCTTCTCCTTTATTTTTCCAATTTTCAAAGGAAATTCCCAGCTTAATGGTGCCCTGCACCTCAGAAAGAAACTCTGCTTCATTGATTTTCAGTAATTGGTGTAGGGCAAAAAAAGTTGGAATAGTCGCCTCTCCAACACCCACAGTCCCTATTTCATCGGACTCAACCAAAGTGATATCCAGATCTCTACCAATTAACCTTGATATAGAGGCCGCAGCCATCCAACCTGCGGTTCCCCCACCAACGATTACTACTTTTTTTATTCTTTGTGCTGTCAAACTTAACTCTCCAATAAACACTGTTAGTGCTTAAATTGTTCTAATAATAGGCCACGAATTTGTTGGGCAGTTTGTTCAGTTATTGGATTTAGCGCCCCTCTAACGGATTCAGGAATGTGTGCTATGTTTTCTTCACTAGGATTGAATACATAGTAGTCAAATAAATCTTTCCATACGGCCCGTTGATCCTCCGGTAAATCTCGAAGGCCTAAAATAGCATGCTGTAATACACTTAATGGCGGGCCCATAAAGCTGGGTGTACTGCGCCACCAATAGTTAACCAATACATTTAGACTATCCATAGCTTCAACATGGTGCCACCACATACTAGGTATTAGTATTGCGTCTCCAGGCTCTAAATCTGCTGCCTGTGAAGCCTGTAAAGCCTGCTCAAATTTTGGGAAGCGTTGGTAGTCTGGCTCAGCCAGATCAACCAAACTGATTGGCTGACCTGCTGGAGAACGATCAATTGGACCCACATACATATTATGCAATTGCTCGGGAGGAAACAGCGTAAATCGTCGTCGGCCTGCGACCGAGCATGCAATGTTCGTTGGGAAATCATAATGAGGTGCAACACGGCTCCGATTACCGATCCACAGCGAGGCTAGTGGTGATCTTTCACCAAGCACTAAATCGTTTTCATCTCTAAAGCCTGGCAACCAGTTATCTATATTAGTCGATCCTACATAGATCATTGGTGGTTTATCTATCTCTTGATATTCAACCAATTTCTCAAATACCTGAGCTAAAGTCATCCGACGATAATCAAAATTAAACCCGTTAAAATCATCGTTATAAAAAATCCGACCATCAATATCGGCGTCACCTTCCATCGCCGTAAGAGGTCTGCCACTGTCAAACTTTTTCAAATAGGCAATAGTTTGCTCGGCTGATTGATTAGCTGCCGCCACTATTGGCCAATCAGCTACTAGCCCCCGAAGCACGACTGGCTGAGAAGATAATAAGACTTCTTCAGGAATACTTTCCCAAGCGCAGCAATCGATCTCTTTAATATTGTTTACAATTTCTAACATGTAAATCGTCCCCTAAAAAGAGCTAGTAATTACAGTATTAGAGTATTCCGTTTTTCAACAAGTGGCCTAAGTCGAGAGTGAGAAGCCACTGCCATAAAAATTGCTTGGAGGTAACCGCGTTTATTTAACATCGCAAAAGTATCTCCCTCTAGTTCATGCAGTTTTTGTTCCGCGATGGTATAAAATCCAGTTAATTGATTTTTTGAACCATCGTTAAGAACAACCTCCAAGGTAAATGCTTCAAGCAAGTCATGCTCTAATAGGGTCTCAACGAAACCTTTATTGTGTTCATGCCCATGATGAATTGCTTCCAGCATGCTAATGGATTCCTTTAAATAATCTGTGGGCTCACCATTATCGGAAAATAGAGGCTCCCCTTCATTATTATTAATGCGAGGATTGTCCATATCGATAGAGACTACTGGCTTCTTCCCGCCTACATGCTCAGAGTCGGCCTGATAACCAATGAGAAATGGATGCCGCTTTATCATCATGGGAATATACGATGCATCCCATCCATCTTTGGTCAAAAATAAATTCTGATTCTGCTCAAGACCAAAAAGAGCGGCGGGATAAAACTGTCCAGACTCTGTATCTTTACAGAAAAATATTGGATAACTTGATTGAACGTCACGAAATTCCATGGGAAACGTCATCGCATGCATCACATTATCGCCATAGCTTTCAGATCGGGTAGTGATCACTCTTAAATCTTTGTGGGCGCTATTATTTAGCAGGACGTAATCGCTCATAGTTACTCCAAACAACCTATTATTTTAAACTCCTAACAGTTTATATTTTTTGCAAACCGTAGGTAGTGATTTTATCGATTAATTCTCTATTAGTAGGCATTGAGGCTAGCAACTTTTGGGTTCTCTCTGCATTTTCTCGGAAAAGCCCCGCTGCCGCAGAATCAGCTTCTCTATCAGATCGCCTCACTGTCGTACTACTTTGAGTTTCAAAGCCCATTCCGTAGAGTACATATTGAAAACTCGCCGACGGAAACATTTCGTCAATGTGTCCAGTATCTCTATGCCAAGGACTTTGCCACCGCCATAGATATAAGAGTTCAGATAAACTTTCAGGAATACTCGACGCAGCACTATTATCTTTCCAGTAATCACTATCCTGTCTCTGAGAGAGGATATAATGAAGCTTCAAAAAATCAATAATTCGGTCCCAGCGATAGAGAAACTTAGCATTAAACCGCTTCGCCACAAGATCCATCACCTGTCGATTTGCAGGTAATTGCTCAGCAATCATAGCGGCAGACAGCTCCACTAAAACCAGTGCTGATGCTTCCAGCGGTTCTATAAAACCAGCAGACATACCTACTGCGACACAGTTTTTATGCCAAAATTTGGCGCGATGGCCTGGGTTAAATGCAACCTTCCTAATTGACGTTGCCGAGGCTGCTTCGGCACTAATCGTTGCTTTAATATATGCCAACAATTCCTCACTAGCGCGGTCTTCGGTGGTGTGAGCACTGGAATAAACATGGCCGATACCGCGTCTGGTTGGTAACCCAATATCCCAAATCCACCCGGAGGTCTGGGCGGTAGATAATGTGCTTGATGCAATAGGATCATCGCTGTTGGTATAGGGAACCTGTGACGCCAAGGCAGTATCGTTAAACAAAAACTGGTTTTTCGAGCAAAAGGGTATATCAAAATGCTCACCTAGCAACAGCGCTTTGGAACCACTGCAATCAATAAATAAATCACCTGCAATATATCCTTCCGTATCAGTTTGTAGTGACTCGATATCACCATCAGCCGACGAGTTAATAGCAATCACATTTGCTTTTAGGTGAGTGATCCCTAATTTATCGACGCAGTGTTTCCGGAGTAGCTCTGCAAACTTACCCGCATCAAGATGATATCCATAATTAGCATTAAAGGCATATTCGGGCGTGGATATTTGCTTCGGCGCTAAGCCCTGAAACATCAGCGCATTTTGTGATGACACTGCGTCGGCAAAGGCAACTTCATTTCTAAATTTCTGCCATTGGGGCGCTAAATTAGTCGACGCATAGGAATGAGGGGGAGTGAACGGGTGGGTGTACGCATCATTTTCACCGGTTTTCCAACCATTGAAAAGCGTACCCTGCTTGAAGCTGGCATCGCATTCTCTAATTAAATCAGTTTCGGAAATACCCATTTTTTGTAAAGTGGATTTCATTGAAGGCCAGGTACCTTCTCCGACTCCAATAGTTGGAACATCCGGTGATTCCACCAATGTGATTTGCACATCAGCCAAATCATTGATCGCAGTGCCATTGGCGCTATGCTCTGCGGCTATAATACCCGCCGTTAGCCATCCGGCAGTGCCACCACCCACAATAACAATGCTATTAATTTTTTGATCTGGGGTCATAAAATACATCTAGCTCATTCAAATCATTTCAATGTCCGCTACATGGTCAGCAACAAATGTAGCTGCGAAAGCTAATAGTAACTCATTATCCTTTGGAAATTTATTTACTACTTCTATATACGTTAGAACCAAAGAAGCCGCCCAAAAAATTAGAGCGGCCTCATTGGTTCTACCTATCTACTACAAGCTAGAACAGTTTATAACGGATTGCCAAATCGTATCTTGGACCACCCTGCACTGCTTGCAGCACTAGATCTTTAGTCTTGCCATACACACGAACTGTTTCATCCGTGATATTAAGACCTGATGCATAGATAGTTAGCCTATCATTGTATTCATAGGTAATGCCAAGATCTAACTGACCATAGGCTTCAACATTCGTTGGGTTAGTATTAGTACCCTGACCCTGACCGGCACCGGCCAAGAAATCATCTCGCCAGTTGTAAGCTAAACGAACAGATAATCCATCTTTATCGTAAACACCGACCAAGTTTGCTGAATCACTTAAGCCGTTAAGAACGAACTGACCTTCACTAAAGTTCATATTATCATAACCAACATCAGCACTTGCAAAGGTTGCGTTAGCAATAAAGCCGTAGCCTGAATCGCCAAAGAAATGCTGCAAATTGACCTCAACACCATCAACCCGCGCTTTCTTTTGATTCACAGGCTGCGTTACTGTCCATATCAAATCAGGATCACCTGGTGCACCAGAGATCTCATCTCCGTTAACATAGGGGCTGTCTTGGTAATTATCCAAAATGTACTGAGCGACTTCAGTATATTGAGTAGCATCAATACCACTGTCAGTAAGAGCTCGATTCCAAAGAGTACCGCCAATGATATTAGGAATTGCTCCCAATGAACGCTCTCCTATACCCGAACCAATAAACTTATCAACGTCCTTATCAAAATAGCCCACCGACAAGTAACTTCCCTCGCCGTAATACCACTCAGCTGAGAGATCTATATTACGAGACAAAATTGGCTCTAAATCAGGATTACCCGCTGATGCAAAAGCATTCTGATTAGCATAAAACTGAGTACTGTTAGCTGTTAGCCCACCTTTAATATCGCCATAACTTGGGCGCGTTATCGTTTTGCTGAAGGATGCGCGTAAGACAACGTCCTCCACAACCTCAATGTCAAAATCAAGGCTAGGTAATACAAAATCATAGTTACCCAAGAAGGAATCTGGCTCTCCGCCCCCAGCTTTGGCTGTCAAATAAGCTTCATTACCTGCTTTAGCCCAAACTGTACCGTCGTACTCCGAAGTGACTGCTTGAGAGGTAATATCAGTTTCCTCATAACGAAGACCCAAATGCAGATTGACCGGCATTCCGGACACTTCGGCAGCTAAGTTGTATCGAATGTAAGCTGCCATTGATTCTTCAAGGGTAAACAGGTTACTGAAGCCATTGACGTCTTCACCATTGTACTTAGTAGAGGCACAATAGCCGGTACCACAGTCGCCGATAGCTTCATAATCCGCGCCACTTACCACATAAGAAGCCTCTCCTGCTGTAATCAAATCAGCTAAAGATGCAGTCATGTATTCAGTCTGTATACCTTCATAATCATTCCCTGAGAGCTGATCAAATTGACCTTCAACACTTGAACGAATAACTATATCGGCCAAGTCCCCAGGATTAGTACTTCCGCCCCAGTTATTTAGCTGTACAAAGTTAGAAACCGCTTTGTTGTCAACATCAGAGATCTGTACACCAAAATCGATACTTGAGTCGTCAGAGAAGTCCCAGGTACCACTAAACTTAGTTTGCTCAATATTCATTACCGCAGCATCATTTGCGAATGTACTACCGGTGATGATCATGTCGTTTTTATAAAGAGGTCGATCAGTTTCACCGCCAGAATTCAAATCCAGCAACATAACTGGCATATCATACCCAGTAACAAACGTTTGACCCACCTTATTGAAACTTGCCATTGTTATCAATGAGCTAGTTCCATTAGGACCATTTGCGCCTGTCTCTGCAGAGGAATCATGCCAGTCAAAATTGAGCACTAATTCATCATTGACTTGCCAATCAACATTCAAACCCAGTGATTCATTAGTATTGGTGCGCCCATCTTCACCAGTACCCATGGCAAAGTCATTGTTCTTGACAGTCTCTTGGTAAAACGCGGGGCTAGCAATTGGGCCATCTCTCCACGAACTAGATTGAGACACCGCAGCAGTATTTGAAAACCATGCGGACAAATCACTGTAAGACCGCTCAAGATCATACTCTGAGCGAATATAATCTAACGTCATACTTACAGAGTCTGATGGTGCCATTTGCAATACTACCTGGCCGTTAGTTCTTTCACTGCGATATTCTGCAATGTTATAGGCCATCGATTGAGGTAAAGAATAATTTGAGTCTGCTGTGGTTGGCCGATTAATCTGATTATCATTATTGGCTAATTTTTGATCGCCGCCGTCACCGGTTCTAGTGTAGTAGCCACCAACGCTTGCCGCATTGACGCCATTATTACGCTCTTGTCGACTGGCTATAATTGCTATACCGATAGTCTCATCAGCAAAGGTATTCATGTAAATACCAGAAAACTCTGGAGTATATTCATCACCAGCGCGAGTAGAGGTATCGTTAACAGCCTTAATAGAGATACTTCCAACAGGGTCAGCCTCAAGAGGCTTAGGCGTTGAGATATTAATGGTCGACCCGATACCACCTGATGGTACATCTGCACGTCCTGTCTTGTAGACCTGAACACCAGCAACCCCTTCGGAGGCTAAATCACCAAAGTCAAAAGATCGGCTTTGTCCGTTGTGGGTTGGCATTTGCCGACCATTTAAAGTAACTAGGTTGTATTCAGGACCAAAGCCACGAACTGTTACTTGACTGCCTTCACCGCGACTTCTAGAAATAGACACACCGGTAATACGTTGCAGAGATTCTGCTAAGTTCGCATCGGGAAACTTACCAATATCTTCAGCTGAGATGGCATCCACGACACCCATAGAATCTCGTTTTATGTCCATCGAGGCTTTTAAACTACCGCGAATACCACCCTCGACAATAACTTCCTCTATCACTCCTCCGTCCTGAGCGAACGCGGGAACTGCTGTGCCGATAAGCGCTAATGCAACGCTGGATGAGAGTAGACTCTTTCTGAATACCATTTTATAACCCCTGAAATTTATGTAAAAAGCACATATATTATTTTGAGTGAACCCTTCAACTGGGGTAAAACCACAGTGAATATTCTGATCCCTCAAATTGTAAAATTTATCTCAATTCTAAGAGTAAAACACTATGGTTTTTCAAACTTCATGTTTGAGATTAAATGCACTAAATATGAGTTAAAGGGACGATAACATTGATCAGGGTCTCTAAATAGGGCAAGTTTCGATAATTAGCTGGGCACCCGTCATATTAATGCCTGATAGCCAAAGATAATCACAACAACACAAATGGGCCTTTAATCAGAATTGATCGGAAGCTCGGTTTTGTACTTGACCTGCTTTAAGGCAAAGCTCGATTGAATATTTAATACACCATCAATGGTCGACAACTTTTGAACTATAAATGCCTCCAACGTTTTAATGTCACTCACCAAAAGTCTTATAAGATAGTCACTATTGCCTGTCATTAGATAGCATTCCATGACCTCAGGATACGCCTCCATTTTAGCTTCAAAAGTTTCCATTACTTTTTCAACCTGTCTCTCGAGCGTCACTTGTATAAATACATTGATTAACAAGCCAACCCTATCCGGCTTCACCAAGGCAACATAACGATCAATAATTCCTTTTTGTTCTAAGGCTCGCACGCGGCTCAAGCAAGGTGAGGGAGACAGTCCAACTCTGCCCGCTAGGTGTACATTGGATATTTTCCCGAACTGCTGAAGCTCATGAAGTATCCGCAAATCTATGGGGTCTATCTTATTATTCGGCATAATATGCTTAAATAGTGATTTAAATACTTAGTATATGCTTTTAATCCTTTTATTTACACCATAAAACAGCAACACCTACTAGGAATTCTGACCTACAATTCGTGTTTTTACAGCTAGGCTTTGACCCATGAAATTATCCAATTATGGCGCTAACATTACTGATAGCGATCCAACAGAAACACAGGAATGGATCGACTCGATGTCGTCTGTAACATCAGTTCATGGCCCAGAAAGAGCTCAATTTTTACTTCGTCAATTAGAAGAAGTCATCAGGAATACCGGATTTACTGCCAGCGGACAGCCTTTCTCTGCCTATAGAAATTCCATTTCCGTAGATCAGCAAATGGAATACCCAGGAAATTTAGAACTGGAGGAGCGAATTACCGCCATTAACCGTTGGAATGCTCTAGTCATGGTGATGCGTGCCAATAAAGCCTATGGCGGCCTTGGAGGTCATATCGCCAGCTATGCCTCAGCAGCGGAAATTTTTGAGACCGGCTTTAACCACTTCTTTCGAGCAGCAACCGAAGACTTCGCGGGTGACCTTATCTACTTTCAGCCGCATTCTGCTCCAGGGGTTTACGCACGGGCTTACCTTGAAGGACGCCTCAGCGAAGAACAACTTTCGAATTATCGACAAGAGGTGAGCGGCAACGGATTGTGCTCTTACCCGCACCCTTGGTTAATGCCTGATTTTTGGCAATTCCCAACAGGGTCTATGGGTATTGGGCCGCTCAATGCGGTGTATCAAGCTCGTTACATGCGCTATTTAGAGGGGCGAGGCTTAGCCACAACCGAAGAACGCCATGTCTGGGGTGTATTTGGCGATGGCGAGATGGATGAGCCGGAATCAATTGCCGGACTAACGCTTGCTGCGCGCGAAGGACTCGACAATTTGACCTTTATCGTGAACTGTAATTTGCAGCGCTTAGACGGACCCGTTAGAGGTAACGGGCAAATCATCCAAGAGTTAGAAAGCTTATTTGTCGGCGCCGGATGGAATGTTATTAAAGTGCTCTGGGGGTCCGAGTGGGATAGCTTATTTGCCAGAGATACTGATCAAGTATTGCTTCGTCGCTTTGCAGAAACAGTCGATGGCGAATATCAAGATTTAGGCTCCAAAGATGGCGACTACAACCGTGCTAAATTCTTTGATGCCGATCCTGCCACACGACGCTTGGTTGCCCATATGACCGACGATGAGATCAACCGGCTAAAACGAGGAGGCCATGACCTGCGGAAGCTTTACGCGGCCTACGCAGCCGCTAAGTCGTTTAAGGGCAAGCCCACGGTGATTTTAGCGAAAACAAAAAAGGGATTCGGCATGGGAGGTGCTGGGGAAAGCCGTATGTCTTCGCATCAAGCTAAGAGTTTAGATATGGAGGCTCTTACGACCTTCCGCGATCGATTTTCGCTACCACTAACCAATGATGATTTAGAAAACTTACGTTTTTACAAACCCAAAGAAGATAGTCCTGAGCTTAATTATTTACGCCAAAAACGTGCCGCTCTAGGCGGAGCCGTTCCCGCTCGGAACGTAAATCAAGTCTCTAGCTCAGAGCCGTCAAATACGAAAGGCTTGATACCAGAAATAGAGTCCTATGCTAAGTTTGCCCTGCAGGCTAACAATAAATCTATGTCCACCACCATGGCCGCAGTGCGTATGCTTGGCGGGTTACTGAAAGACAAGACATTAGGACCCAAAGTGGTTCCCATTGTTGCAGATGAAGCGCGAACCTTTGGTATGGATAATCTGTTTCGTCAGATTGGTATTTACGCTCCCCTTGGGCAACTCTATGAACCCGAAGATGCGGGTTCTATGATGTTTTATAAAGAAGCCAAAAATGGACAGCTTTTAGAGGAAGGCATCAACGAAGCTGGTGCGATATCATCTTGGGCCGCTGCCGCAACCTCCTATTCTGTTCACAACGTTCCTACGTTACCGTTTTATATCTACTACTCGATGTTTGGCTTTCAACGTGTCGGTGATTTAATTTGGGCCGCCGCAGATCAGCGCGCTAGAGGTTTTTTGCTAGGTGCCACTGCAGGACGGACGACGCTTTCAGGCGAAGGCCTTCAACATCAGGATGGAAGCAGCCACTTAATAGCATCCACTATCCCCAATTGCCGGGCCTATGATCCTGCTTATGCCTATGAATTGGCTATTATCATGCAGCATGGCATGGAGCAGATGATGGAACGTGATGTTGATGAGTTTTATTACATCACTGTCATGAATGAAAATTATGAGCAGCCCAGTATTCCTGGAGATATAAAAGATAGTGTTCTTCGTGGACTCTACAAACTGCCAAGTCGGGGAGACGATAACGACGACATAAGAGTTCGGTTAATTGGCTCAGGAACTATTCTTAATGAAGTCATCGCGGCCGCGGATATATTGTTGAATGAGTTCAACATCAACAGTGACATTTTCAGCGCGACTAGCTTTACCGAGTTAGCCAAAGAGGCTAGAACAATAGAGCGTCATAATAGACTCCACCCCACCGAAACACGCAAATATAGCCATCTGCAGGAATGCCTTCCTGGTGAGATGCCCATTGTCGCCGCGACCGACTATGTTGCAGCGCTTCCGCATCTTGTAGCTCCTTATGTGGAGGGACGCTTCATCGCATTAGGCACTGATGGTTTTGGCCGCAGTGACCAACGAAGTGTGTTGCGAGAATTTTTCGAAGTGGATCGCAAAAACATCGCGCTAGCCGCTATAGAATCACTCACCCGATTAAACTTAATTGATCATGTCGTTCTCATCGATGCGCTCAAAAAACTGGGAATAGATCAAAAATCTGCACCGCCATGGACGCTATAATTCGCTCTTGTAAGCGGTAAGTTTGTATTTCTAATACGGCGCTAAATACCAATAAATACAAGGGATAACTAGTATATTTCGCTATACCTGCCCAATAATTTTTTTTATACTGCGCGTCGGAAATTCTTCTTCATCCGGTTACCCTCTTACAAAGGATACTTCCATGGCAAAACTGATTACCGAGACCGTTACCAATGTACACCATTGGAATGACACCCTTTTTAGCTTTAAAACCACACGCGATGCTGGTTTTAGATTTAAAAATGGTCATTTTGTGATGATCGGTCTTGAGCATGAAGGTAAGCCCCTAATGCGTGCGTACTCTATTGCTAGCGCTAATTATGAAGATGAACTTGAGTTTTTTAGTATTAAAGTAGAAGACGGACCACTAACGTCAAAGCTACAGCATCTAGTACCTGGCGATAAAATATTGATTGGTAAAAAGCCAACAGGAACCTTAATCACTGATCAAATGCTGCCTGGAAAAAACCTTTACCTTATCGGAACTGGGACGGGCTTAGCACCATTTATGAGCATCATCAAGGACCCAGAGGTCTATGAACAGTTTGATCGGATAATTCTTGCTCACGGTGTTCGCTATATTTCAGAACTGGCCTACAGCGATTACATTCAAAAAGAGCTACCTGAGCATGAATATTTTGGCGAGTTCGTGAAACAAAAACTAATTTATTACCCTCTTGTGACAAGGGAGCCGTTCAGAAATAATGGCCGGATCACTGACATGATGACATGTGGCAAGCTATTTTTAGACTTAGATATACCCATGCCAAATAAGCAAGATGATCGGTTCATGCTTTGCGGTAGCCCGAGCATGTTAAAAGATATGTGCAAAATTTTAGATGATAGAGGTTTCTCTGAAGCAAGAAATTCTAAGATGGGTGAATACGTTATAGAACGAGCTTTTGTAGAAAAGTAGCACTAGAAGGCTTTACCAACAAAAAAGGCCACAATATGTGGCCTTTTTTGTTGCAATTCTACAGCCCAAATCTAAGCATTGACGTTAAACGCGCCACGCATGCTGTAAGAGTGCCCAGGGAAGGAACAAAAGAATGTGTAACCTTCACCAACCGTCAAACCTGACGTTGAAAACGTTACGCTAGTTGTTTCCCCGCCACCAATGACCTTAGAAAACGCGACCACTCGAGCATCGCCCTGTGGTACGTAGTTCGCAGCAAGTCCAGCACTCATACCCTCGGTAGCAACTGCTTGGACAACGGCATTCTGAGATAACACCCAATTGTGACCCATTATCTTTGCTGGCAATTGCCCCGTATGCTTAAGGTTTACCGTAATAGACTCACAGCTCTTTTCAACAGTCATGTCGGCCGCACTAAATTTCAAATAATCGCCGACTTCTACGTCAAAGGAACAGGCAGCCTGGGACATGCTTGCTGCTCCAGAAAAACCTAATAAAATAGCTACTTTTAATAATTGCTTCATGATGACTCCATTGTTTAATTTAAAAATTAGATGTGCCTGTTACGCGAAACAGTAACTCTTGGATTATTAATTTTATCACAAGACCTCCTGTCAGCGGTCCACATAGCCAACGAGTACCATCGGGATAAAAATGAAAAATTCAGCAAGAACTTACCAACAATAGTAGACCGTTTATGCGGATAATCACAAAAAGAAGATGCTAGTCTTGAATTATCACCGGCTAAAACGACTGTTTCTGCATCGAGTTCGCTGACACGCTTTATGATTTTTCCAGCGTCCCCAACATCGACCACCACTATATCTCCAACAGAAATACCGGTGGTACGCCGGGTGAGTATTAAGTCCCCCGACGCCAGACTAGGTTGCATGCTATTTCCGCAAACCCGAAATAAACTAAGCACTCGGTAATATTGAGTGAATGACCTCAAGCGCAGGTGGATAAGGCGCCACTACTTTACGCGTATCAAAACCCTTATATTCAGTTACTAATGCCACATTTCGCAACTTATTTTTCCATACGCGTAAAATTTAAATTTGGTCTTGAAAGTCTCCCGACATATTTGCTGTCATCCAAATAAACGCTGAATAAGCTGCAACATTTTGAGCGATGTCTTCCGAGTTGATTTTATCAAAAGTGTCATTTGGCG
>Ga0206130_10001344_pt1 | contig 36220 bp, 32 predicted proteins | sample Helgoland_Spring_9_FD_148637 | JGI IMG/M metagenome (GOLD analysis project Ga0206130, IMG submission 148637) | Pelagic subsurface seawater microbial communities from Kabeltonne, Helgoland, North Sea - Helgoland_Spring_Bloom_20160512_1 | ecosystem: Environmental > Aquatic > Marine > Epipelagic ...
CGAAGTCTTGAGCAAAGGCGCAAAGCGCGCCGTGTTGGCATCAAAATAGAGGAGTTCTGATCCCTGCAACCCGACCAATTGAATACCTTCAGAGGTTGATATCGTATCGACCAAATCCATTGAATCTACTAGCGCCTGGGTCAAAACGAGATTCCATTGCGAGCCCGGACGCTGAAAAACCTTAATATGTCTAACCGGTTCATTGCTGAGCCCTTGCATCTGTTTTTCCAACTGGCTGATCACTGGGGTTTCTATGATCAAAAGTTTGGCGTCACCCGACGCCCTATTGGAGAACGAAAGTATGTCGACACGATGTTTTGGCTTCACCGGAATGGTTTCAACATCAAATTCCAAAGCACTTAATTGGCATGCGAAGGTGATGCATGCAATGTATAGCAAGTGAACCCATCGTGTTGTAGAGGACTTAAAGCTAGCGTGTTTCATGAACGAACTTGGCCTCGGCATCTTCGATTGATCGAACAAGGTTACCGGCTTTTACACAAAAGAGAATCAACAGCAGCTTACCGCCGCTGGGTTGTAAACGGCACACTACTGAGCCGAATGCAGGATGCAAAACAAACTCTGAGAGCCGTTGGTGATAAAAAATGTGGCGACCTGCAGGCTTAATTAGTGGGTAGGCGCTGCAAGCTTGGCCTCGAGCGAAGCAATCACTAGATCCCCGAAGGCATCGGTTCCAACGGTTTTTAAATCAACCCCCTTCGCGCTCAAGTCGGCGGTTGTATAGCCATCTTCAAAAACACTTTTCATGGCTTCCCAAACCAGCGTAGATTCGGCATTCATACCAAAACTCATCTCGAGCATCATCGCAACCGAACCAATCATAGAGTAGGGGTTGGCGATATTGCGTCCGGCAATATCGGGGGCTGATCCATGAGAGGGCTCAAAATAGGCTTTGTCGGGACCAACGCAAGCCGATGGCATGAGTCCGAGTGAGCCTAAAATGCCGCCACCTTGATCTGACAGAATATCGCCAAACATGTTTTCCATAACCATGACATCAAATTGAGAAGGGTTGAGGCACAGCGCGGTGGCCGCGGCATCAACCAGCATTGGGATGACTTCAATATCGGGATAGTCGGCATGGACTTCATCCAGCACTTCATTCCAGAGCACGCTCGACATTAAAACGTTACTTTTGTGAATGTTGTGCAGGCGGCGTCCTCGGGTGCGTGCTTGCTCGAAGGCAACGGTGAGTACACGTCGAATTTGCGACTCGTCGTAGGCCAGTGTCTCATGCACGTAACGTAAGCCCTCCGCGTTAACACCGCGCTCCTTTTCGCCGAAATACAGGCCGCCGACCAGTTCTCGAATGAGCAGAATATCGATCCCATGCTCGATAATTTCAGGTTTCAGGGGCGAGAAGTGCGCCATATCTTTGCTGAGATAAATGGGCCGAAAGTTTGCAAAGGTTTGATAACGCGCTCGAAGCGGTAAGATCGCGCCACGTTCGGCTTGTTCATCAACCGGAATTTTCTTGGAATCCTCAAAAGACAGTCCAACGGGCCCTTTTAAGATTGCATCGGCTGCATCGCAAATGGCTTTGGTTTCATCCGGAAAGCTTTTGCCATGGCTAAAATAAGCATGGGCACCGAAAGGCGCCTCGATGAGTTCGAAGACAACGTCGCGATGACGGCTAATCGCGTCAAAAACGCGAACCGCTTGTGCCATGATTTCTGGACCAATGGCGTCCCCTGCCAAGATCGCAATTTTGTAAGCATCACCCATAAGGCTTCCTCCCCGAAAAAGCGCAGATGCTACCACACAGCCTGTCTGAGCACATAACGGCGCCTCTGATGTGGGCGAAGGCTTAGGGTCGGCGTGTTAGCAAGCGTTGGGAGCAGATAAAATGCGGTGTTTCACATCATGGTAGTAAGGGTTGATCGCTGAGCGCGTCTGCTTCGGGACATCGTTTACAACCCCGTGCTGCAAGCGGCTCGGCGATGTTGAATCCGCACCAGGCGGCAGAACCTCAACAGGGTGATTATTGTGAGAAGCAGACGGGCTGCTAGTAACGGTAAAACGGCGCGATCTCAGGCAACCAAAGCGCTCGGGTTGCATCCAGTTGATGGGTCAATTGGGCGAGGGATTGCGTGTCATCATCAACCCATTGTCTAAGTTGTGGCCCGCCATTGATCACGTCGATGGGCACCCGGCCTGTTTCATACTCGTATTCATGATGCCGCCAGAGTTCGACCTTCGGTTCGCTCAATTTGAGCAGTTTGAGGGCGTAGGCAATGATGCGGAACGGCTGAAAGGTTTCGGCATTAAAATGGGGCTGGTCCGTATGGATTTGCAGGCCCTGGCACAACTTTCCCTGATGCTTGTGAAAGGTTGGCTCGAAATAGCAGGGGCGAAGCACGGCGCCCGCCAGCGCCTCGGACAGGCTTGATTCCAATTCAGCCTTGATGTGTTGCGCTGGAAAACCTGGGCCGCCAATGACTTCGAGGGGGAAGGTGGTCCCTCGGCCCTCCGATAGGGTGGTGCCTTCGAGCAGCACCGTGCCCGAAAACGATCGGGCCATGTTAAGACTGCTTGCGTTCGGGCTGGGATTCACCCAAGACAGTTCGCTTGGCCAGCCGAAGCTTGGCCGCGTGTTGGGTGAATAGTGCCTCATTTCAATTAAGGTTAGATTTGCAGGCTGTGGTAGTTGGACATTCATCCACAATGCCAGCTCACCAATGGTCAACCCATATCGGCACGGAAGGGCCGCGGCGCCGACGAAACTTTCTTGACCGGCCTCTAGCCGAAAGCCATCAATTCCCCTACCAGCAGGATTGGGTCGATCTAGTACCCATATCTCAAGTTCGGTCGAGGCGGCGGCTGCTAAGAAGTATTGTAGGGTCGTAATGTAGGTGTAAATGCGGCAACCGAGATCCTGCAGGTCGAACAAGATGATATCGAGGCCGGCCAATCGTTCGGGCGTGGGTCGCCTATGATGGCCATACAAGCTATAGACCGGGATTCCATGGGTCGGGTCTAGATAGTCATCGGACTCAATCATATTGTCTTGCTTGTCGCCTCGCACGCCATGCTGCGGTCCAAAAACGCATTTGGGGTAAATGCCTGCGCCGACCAGGGCGTCAAGCGCATGGGTTAGGTCTTGGGTCACCGACGCAGGGTGTGCGACCAAGCCGACACGGGCGCTTTTTAGCGTCGCCAGGCGGTCTGAATCGGTTAACAATCGTTCAAGGCCGAACTGAAAAGTCATTGAAGTTTCCATGGTATGTGATGATCCCGGTGATGGAAGTCTGGCGTTACGCCATGGCGGATAGAGAAATAGTGCAGATCGGTTGCCGTTTTAATAGTAGCAGCTGCTCCAAGGCTTAAAACAGCGTCGGTGGTTTGAAAGCTTGGATTCGTCAAAATTCTGGCTTCAAGTTGATAAGTCGGGCCACGACCGGTCGCGCTGATTTGCGTTAATGCGCAGCGATCCGATTCTTTTTGATCCTGTCGATAATCACTGAATCCAAAACAATTCCAATTGCCATTCGGGGCAAGGTTCAGCTCCCAATAGGCGGTCGATCCCGCCTCGCCAAGAAAGAGTTCAAAGCAGTGATGCTGCCAGAGCCCAAATTCACGTTGGCCGACTTGATCGACGTCCTCAAGCTCTGAGGCGATCGAACCCTTTAACTGAACCGTCAGTCGGAGCTCTGAACTGGATTCAGAGATAAGGGTGTAGCGCAGCGCTTGAACTGCCAAGCAGGGAGAAAATGGAACGAGATCGATGCGCATACGTCTATCAAGTCACCTAGTTGCGGAAGGCTAGTGTATCCTAGCGACATTAAGAATTTGAAAGGAATATTGGACATGACCGCATATGACTATGACTTATTCGTCATTGGTGTTGGGTCCGGCGGCGTGCGCGCAGCAAGAATGAGCGCGCAGTATGGCGCGCGCGTGGCAACCGCTGAAGAAAAATTCATGGGAGGCACTTGCGTTAACGTGGGCTGCATTCCGAAAAAGCTCTTTGTTTATGCCTCGCACTACCATGAGGATTTCAACGAATCCGCGGGCTTTGGGTGGCAGTCCGAGCCCGCGCGTTTTAATTGGAAAACGTTGGTTGCGAACAAAGATCAGGAAATTGCCCGATTAAACGGTATTTATGAGGGGTTGCTGGACCAGGCGGGTGTCACCCATTTTGCCGGACGGGCCAGGATACGCGACGCTCACACCATCGACATTGACGGAAAAAGCGTGACCACCGACAAGATTCTGATCGCGACCGGTGGCTGGCCCACGAAACAAGATATTCCGGGTGCGGAACACGTCATAACCTCCAATGAGGTTTTTTATCTGGAGCACTTGCCCAAGCGAGCCCTCGTTTTGGGTGGCGGCTACATTGCTGTCGAGTTTGCGGGCATTTTTGCAGGGCTTGGCGTTAGCACCGAACTGGCTTACCGAGGACCATTGTTTTTAAGGGGGTTCGATGAAGATGTTCGCATTATGGTCAAAGACGAGCTGCTGAAGAAACAGATTGATTTGCAGTTTAACGCAACGCTTGCCTCGGTCAGCCGTAATCCCGACGGCACATTGCTTGCCACCTTCACCGATGGCCGCACCTTGGAAACCGACCTCATTTTAACCGCGACGGGTCGCAAACCGGCGGTCGATGATTTGGGCCTTGATTCGGTGAATGTGGCGCAGCGAGAGAATGGCGCGATCATTGTCGACGAGTTTTATCAAACCAGCGAGCCCAATATTTTCGCTTTGGGTGACGTAACGGATCGAATTCAACTCACGCCCGTCGCGATTCATGAAGCGATGTGCTTTGCCAGCACGCAGTTTGCTGGCGAAAGTAAGGTCATGGATTATTCGGGGATTGCAACGGCCGTATTCTGTCAGCCCAACATTGCAACGGTGGGGTTGACCGAAGCCGAAGCGCGCGATCAATTCGGCTCGATTGCGGTTTTTCGATCAGAGTTCCGGCCGCTGAAACACACCTTAACCGGTAGTGATGAGCGGAGCCTGATGAAAATGATTGTTGAAGTAGCAACGGATCGAGTGCTCGGTATCCACATGGTGGGCGCCGAAGCCGGCGAAATTATCCAAGGACTTGCGGTTGCGATGAAGGCGGGTGCGACCAAAGCGGTTTTTGATCAAACCGTCGGGATTCATCCAACGGCAGCTGAAGAATTCGTCACAATGAGGTCGCCCGTGGCATGACGCCCGTGGTCGCAGGGGTTGATGGCTGTAAGGGCGGCTGGGTCGTTGTCCAGCGGCAGGCGGGTGTGGTTACGGCACGGGTTGTTGAAACGTTTGATGCGGTGGTGCGATCAGCGCCGAGCGGGCCGCTGTTTGTGGACATGCCGATTGGCCTTCCGGAGTCTGATGATCGACAAGTCGAACGCCTGGCGCGACAGCGTCTGCCTGGCAGAGCCGGCAGTGTCTTCAATGTGCCAGCGCGTTCTGCGGTCTATGCAGAAAGCTTTCAAGCCGCCTGTGATTGCAATGTCCGCGCCCAAGGCAAGAAAATTTCGCTACAGTCTTGGTATATCTGTCCAAAAATTAAAGAAGTTGATCGATGTTTGCAGGCGCAGCCGCGACTTCGCGCCCGCGTCCTAGAAGCGCACCCTGAGTTGTTGTTTGCGACCTTTGGCGGCGTGCCAATGCGATATTCCAAAAAACAAGCAATGGGGCAAGGCGAGCGAATTAAGCTGCTCGAGCATCAGGGGTTGATGCCGCGCGAAGTGCTTGCTGAGTTGTACCGGCATACCCGGAAAGCATTGGTTCAAATTGATGATGTGCTCGATGCCATGATTTTGTACCTGCTTGGGCTGTCGAGTCCCAAGCCGCTCATGCCAAAATCGGTGATTGATGGGTTCGGATTGACCGTGAATTATCAAATGCCAACCACTGGGCTGGCGGCGCCTGACCGGTCCGATTAGCCGTTGGGTTCAGCAGGCTGCGCGATAAACGAACGCGCCATATCCTCATCGCGGGATATTTGTTACCTTAGGCGCATCTCAAAAAAACGATAAGAGAACCTCGATATGGCTGATTTGGAACAAATACTCACCTTCTTCGATGGGCTCCTGCAGTCGGCGTGGTACTTCCCCTATCTGCTATTGGGTACCGGTATTTTCTTTACAATTTATCTGAAAGCGCCCCAGATTTTTTACTTTCGGCATGCTTGGCGGGTGTTACGCGGGACATATGACAAGCCGGGTGCGACGGGCGATGCCTCGCATTTCCAAGCCCTGACAACCGCGATTTCTGGCACGGTCGGGACCGGCAATATTGGTGGGGTTGCGTTTGCCATCTTTCTAGGTGGCCCAGCGGCGCTGTTTTGGATGTGGATGACCGCGTTCTTTGGCATGACAACCAAGTTCGTCGAAGTCACGCTCAGCCATAAATATCGGGACGTGGACGATGAGGGCTACATTGTTGGTGGCCCCATGTTTGTCATGGAGAAGGGCCTCAACCTGAAATGGTTGGGCGTGATATTCGCCATAGCGACGGTCGTTAGTAGCTTTGGCTCTGGCAATATGCCCCAAAGTAATAATATTGCCGTTGGCCTGCAAGGCACCTTTGGCATCCCTGAGTGGATGACGGGTGGCGTGTTGGCTCTGTTGTTAGCGGTGGTTATTTTAGGCGGCGTTAAACGGATTATTAAGGTGGCGGAAAAAATCGTGCCGACGATGGCTATTCTGTATTTCGTAACGGGCCTCGCGGTGGTATTTGCCAATATCGAAAATGTTTGGCCATCCTTGGTGAATGTGGTGAGTGACGCCTTTACCGGATCGGCGGCCGTTGGCGGCTTCCTCGGCGCGACCTTTGCTTATGCCTTTAATAAAGGCGTTGGGCGCGGGTTGTATTCGAACGAGGCCGGGCAAGGCAGTGCGCCCATCGCGCATGCCGCGGCCCGAACCGACCAGCCTGTATCAGAAGGCATGGTTTCAATTTTAGAGCCTTTCATCGACACCATTATTATTTGTACGCTGACGGGGCTGGTTATTCTGTCCTCTGGGGTTTGGCTTGAAAAGCACGAGAATCAATTCCAGCAGTTCGACACGAACGTTGTGACCGGGGTTTGGACGGATACCGCCGAGCAGGATCGGGCGGCGCTCTTTGATTACCTAAACGGTCGAGACAGCAAAATCGAATCCTTCAATGGAACCATAGAAGTGGTCGAAGGGGTTCTCCAGCCTGGACCCTACACCTTGCTGCACAACCGTTCTGTTGCGGAAGGGGTTTTGATTGGATCCGTTGATCGGCGGTTTACCGGCACCCTCACGGTGAATCGGGGCAACATTGAGAATGATGTTGTGTTGACCGGAAAATCGCTCATCCATTCTGCTGCGCTAACCTCTGAGGCCTTTACACGCAGTGCGTTTGGTGATTATGGTCGCTATGTGGTTGCCTTGGTGCTGCTATTGTTCGCGTTTTCAACTGCGGTGGCCTGGAGTTATTATGGCGATCGGGCGGTGGTCTATTTGGTGGGTACGGCATGGCTTACGCCTTACAGACTGACCTATGTGCTTGGCTTTTTCTTTGCGGCCATCGCTGACACGTCTTTGATCTGGTTAATAGCCGCGATTACGGTGGCGTTCATGACCATTCCGAATCTGATTGCAATCTTGCTGTTGCGAAAAGAAATGAAACAAGCCATCGCGGATTATTGGCAAGACTTTGAGTCTGGGCGCTAAAGCAATGAATCAAGTTAAATCAAACCTCGCGGGGTTTGCTCGGATTCGGAGCCATCGAATAGAAACCCTCGACGTCGAGGTCATTGAATACGAGCACCGAAGAACGGGCGCGAAACATTTTCATCTGGCGAGTGATCATGAGGAGCGGGTGTTCATGGTGGCGCTTCGCACCGTGCCAAAAGATTCAAGCGGCGTTGCACACATTCTTGAGCACACAGCGCTGTGCGGCAGCGCTCGATTCCCGGTTCGTGATCCGTTTTTCTCCATGCTGCGTCGATCACTAAACACCTTTATGAATGCGTTTACAGCCAGTGATTACACGGCCTATCCGTTTGCGAGCGTTAATCAAAAAGATTTCTACAATCTTTTGGACGTGTATCTTGATGCGGTCTTTTTTGCGCGTTTAGATCCATTGGATTTTGCCCAAGAAGGTCACCGAGTTGAATTCTCAGAGCCGGATAACCCAGACTCTCCGCTGGTCTATAAAGGGGTGGTCTTGAACGAAATGAAGGGGGATATGAGCTCTTCCAGGGCCGTGCTCTGGGAAGCGCTGAATCAAAAACTGTTCCCAACCGCGACCTATCACCATAACTCGGGCGGCGACCCGGCTGAGATCCCTGGGTTGACGTACGAGGCGTTCAAGGCCTTCTACGAAACCCATTATCACCCCAGCAATGCCGTGTTTATGACCTTTGGCGCCATTGACGTTGTTGAACTACAGGATGTGCTGGAAGATCGGGCCTTAGGCCACTTTGAACGATCGGTTGATCAGATCGACGTGGGGCTGGAGCACAGGTTGTCGGCCCCCGTGCGGCACGAGGCCCGCTATGCTGCGAGTGAGGCGGGTGATGAGGCGCCGAAGTCGCAACTGGTGATGGCTTGGCTGCTCGGCGAATCAACGGACCTTGCTGGTCTTTTGCAGGCGAATTTGCTGTCAGATGCTTTGTTGGATCATAGCGGCTCGCCTTTGCGGCGCGCACTAGAGGCCTTTCCGATGGCTGAGTCGGTCTCACCTTTAACGGGTCTTGAGGAAAGCCATCGTGAAATGAGTTTCCTTTGCGGCATCGAAGGGGTGACCGGCGATGCGGCCGATGCCTTCGAGACGGCGGTGCTTCAGGTCATTACAGAAGTCGCGGAGCATGGTATCCCCCTTGCGCAATTGCAGGCCGTTTTACATCAAATCGAGATGTCGCAGCGTGAGGTGGGTGGCGATGGCATGCCGTATGGTTTGCAGCTGATCTTCTCGTGTTTGTCTGCCGCCATTCATCGGGGTGACCCGGTCGAATTGTTGGATCTTGATGCGGCCATTGAAACGCTTCGAAAAGATATCGAGGATCCCGCGTTTATTAAAGGTTTGGCTCGGACGTTACTGCTTGAAAACCAGCATCGAGTCACCTTGACGCTGCAGCCGGATGTTAATCTCGCGCAGGAAAAAGCCGATGCAGAGCGCGCGCGGTTACAGACCACAGTCGAGGCGATGAGTGACTCTGAGCGTCGTTACGTGATCGATCAGACCGCTGCTTTGACGCGAAGGCAAAGTGAAGTTGAAGATTTAGAAATTTTGCCCAAGGTAACCTTGGAGGATGTGCCCAAGGACCACCCTTACCCAGAACCCATTGTGACGGGGCCGGTTACGGCCTACGCCGCAGGCTGTAATGGCATTGTTTATCATCAGTTGATTCGTGAGTTGCCGGTGCTCAATAAAGCGGATTGGCAATTGCTGCCGGTGCTGAATCAGGTGGCGGGTGAGCTCGGCTTCGGACATCAGGACTATGTTGAAGCACAAAATTTGCAACAGTCCTTCACCGGTGGGATTAGTGCCTTTGCCAGTGTGCGAGCAAGCCTTGCTAATGTTGATGAAGCGGGCGCCTTCTTCGTCTTGAGCAGCCGATCGCTTGCCCGGAACGCGAGCAAGATGATGGCGTTGCTGAATGAAACCGCACAAGGTTTGCGGTTTGACGAAACAGCGCGCATTGCAGAATTGGTGCGACAATCTAATACTAGGAAACAAATGGGTGTGGTCAATCAGGGTCACAGTCTGGCAATGCTTGCAGCGTCTGCAGCATTTTCAAAGGTTTCAGCGTTGAACCATCAGTTATCGGGATTGGGTTCCTTAGCCTATTTCAAGGGGCTCGTTGCAAAAATCGCAGAGGGTGATGTGGCATCTCTTGCGGCTGATTTGGCTGGACTGTATGAGCGATTTCAGCAGGCGCCTCAGAGTGCAATGGTCATTGCCGATGAAGCCGAGGTGCCGCAATGGGTAGATGCTTTGTTAGCGCGAGGCACCCTGACGCAATCAGGCCCAGCGCAGCAGCGGATTCTCGCTGACCAAACGGCGATCGAAACAGCTTATGTGACCGAAACAGAAGTCAATTTTTGCGCCGCAGCCTATCGATGTCCCAGTGAGTCCAGTGCGGCGGTTGCCGCAGTCCAGGTGTTGGCTGCGGTTCTGAGAAATCAGTATCTACATGCCGAGATTCGTGAAAAAGGCGGGGCTTACGGGGGCGGGGCCAGCTATGACGCGGCCAATGGGCTGTTTCGGCTCTATTCGTATCGAGACCCAGAATTGCGCAAGACCTTTGCCGTTTTTGACGGCGCGCTGGATGCTGTTCGTTCGATGAAATGGTCATCGAATCTGATCGAAGAGGCTGTCCTGGGACTCATGAGCAGCCAAGATGCACCGGGTTCGCCAGCAGGTGAGGCGCGCGGGGATTTTTATCAGCAGTTGCAGGGCCGCTCCCACGCGCACCGGCGCGCGCATCGAGCAGCCTTATTCTCGGTCACACCCGAATCGGTCATTGACGCGGCGGAGCAGATTTTGTCAGGTGGCAGGAGCCTTTCGGTGGTCACTGATTTGGAAGGCGCGCGTACCCTGCCTGATTCATTTCAGGTGACGCAGCTATAGTTGGTTAACTGCGCTTTTATGGCCCTGGTTTGGTAAGGCCGTCTTGAGGGCATTATCGAGCGGTTGCAGCGGTCTGCAATGCGAGCCCCTTGTACGTCGGTTGGTTGCACAGGCTTTTACCCCGCAACGGCTCAACCTAAACAACGATCGCTCTGGACTCGACCGCTGCCATAGATCGGGCCAGCTTGCGTCATGATTCAGGTCAGACACAAACGGTTGGATCGATAAAAGTACCGTTTGAAGTCAGCCTAGGTTTATATTTCAATCTAGAGCGGTCTCGCACCAAGAATGGGTGACCCAAATGCGTTTGCAGAAAACCGATTGACCTGGTGTTAAATCGATAAGGAGATTGAAGACTATGAGTGATGTGATTGTTTTGAGAAGTCCAGATGGACACGAATTTGATGTCTTTGAAGCCCTCCCCCTTGGCGCGGCAAAAGGGACTATCGTTGTGATTCAAGAGATTTTTGGCGTAAATGCGCATATCCGAGAAGTGGCGCAAGGGTTTGCTGAGCAAGGTTACCGGGCGCTTGCGCCGGCGCTTTTCGACCGCGTTGAGCGCCAGGTTGCCCTGGGTTATAGCGGCGCCGATATGATGCAAGGTGTTGAACTCGCTCGCGGCAAGCTGCGGCGCGAAGACGCCTTGATGGATCTGCAGACGACGATCGACGCAGCGGCAGGTACGGGGCCCGTCGGTGTGGTTGGATACTGTTTTGGTGGTCTGCTGGCTTGGCTGGCAGCGTGTCAATTGCAAAAGGTAGCCTGCGCGGTGAGTTACTATGGCGGCGGTGTGGCCTCAGAAATGAGCCAGACGCCGAGTGTGCCCATCATGTTCCACTTCGCAGCAGAAGATGCCCATATCTCGATGGATGATGTGGCGGTTGTCGAAAAGGCGCAACCCGACGCGCCTTTGTTTCTTTATGAAGCCGATCATGGTTTTAATTGTAATCACCGTGCGAGCTACAACGAGCCAGCAGCGGTGCTTGCCTTGTCCCGCACGCATGAATTTTTTAATGCCCATCTCGGATGAGGCGTAGGATCTAGCGCTTTATTACTGGCCGACGCCCAATGGTTATAAAGCGCCGATTTTGCGAGAAGCGTTGGGTCTTACGTACCAGCTTTTGCCAGTCAACATAACGCTGGGCGATCAGCACACCGCGGCGTCTGTTCGACAGGTGCCAACTCGAAAGATCCCGGCATTGCGGCATCGAAACACCGGGGTTGAGCAAATTGTGTTGGAGCGGGTGCAATCTTGTTGTATTTGGCAGATAGGCAAGGCAAGTTCTTGCCGCAAGAGCCGTTTTAAAGTGGCAGTGCCTGCAATGGCTGTTCTGGCAGGTCGGCGGATTGGGGCCGATGGCGGAGCAAGCCCATCATTTTCGAGTCTATGCCAACGTTAAAGATGATTACGCGATCGATCGATATGAGCGTGAGAGTCGCAAATTATACGCGGTGTTCGAAGGTCACCTTCAGGCGAACCCTTGCTTGGCCGGACCGCAATAGTATTGCAGACATTGCCGTGTTGCCCTGGGTGTACCGTTATGCACGTCACGGCATTGACTTGGCGGAATATCCATCGGTCTTAAACTGGTACACCGAGTTAATGGCTCGACCCGCGGTTGCGACGGGTTGTTCGGTAGGGGAAGACCTAATGCTCGAGGGCAATTTTAATAGCGCTGCAGCCAAACAAAGTCTTTTTTAGCGTACGGTTGTTCGTGTGCGTGCGTCGCACTCATCAAGAAAATCTCATCACACGTAACAGCGCGATCACATTAACCGGCGCCATGCAAAAGCCTCAAGCCGAACTCGCTAGGGTCACTTTGATCTTTAAGGCTTTGAAAACGACCGAATTTTTTGTCCTGCGCAAGCACCGCCATTCAGGGCCATCATCCGTTGAGCGGCATGAATGGCGGCAAGGTCAACGACGATGATCGCCTTGCGTCAACGGCACTTAATGCGGCGGGAGACGGGTTTAGTGGAACGGTTTTTGGTTTTCAATCGCGGGAGTGCTTATGCTTGTGCTAATCCGGCGCGGTTTTTTTGATCCCCGTCAATACGCAATTTCACGCCAAATATGGGTTGCGCGGCTTGACAAAGGCAGGCTCCTTCTACATTCTTCGGGGGTAGTCAATGTTGGTGCCAGATCAAAGAGGGTGGTTTGGTTGTTTCTGCATAGACTCTTCTATAAATAGAGCAACAATCCGAAATAGGTATGATCATGAAACAAATCCAAACCAGGTCAGGGCTGTTGTCAGCTCTGGTGTTCTTGGCGTTAGCCTCGCAAGTATCTTACGTGACCGCGCAATCTTTAGATGAAGTGTTAGGCGTTCGCGCTGCAACGACTCAGGATGGTAAGAAGTCGCAAATCAAAATCGATGAAGTGAAGGATCAGACGCGTGACTTGCTGACACAATACAAGCAAGTGATGAAGGTCGTTGATGGTCTTAAGGTTTATAACCTGCAACAGGAGCGACTCATTCGAAACCAGAATGAAGAGCTAGCTGAGCTTGAGGCATCGATTGATAGTGTGACGGTCATTGAGCGTCAGATTGGGCCGTTGATTGAGCGAATGATCGCCAACTTAGAAACGTTTGTTAGCCTAGACATTCCGTTTCTGATGTCTGAACGGGAAGAGCGGGTTGAATTCTTGAAGGATACGTTAGATCGGGCCGATGTCAGTGTTGCTGAAAAATTCAGTCAAGTGCTGCAAGCTTACCAAGTTGAAAATGCCTACGGTTCAACGATTGAAGCTTATACCGACATGATCGAGTTAGGAGGCAAGTCTCGACAAGTTGATGTGCTTAAGTGGGGTCGAGTTTCTTTAGTGTTTCAATCACCAGATGGCGAAACGACGGGCGTGTGGGATAACGACGCGCGTGATTGGGTGATCTTGGGCGATGAATATAGAACTGGCGTAAGAGACGCGCTGCGGATCGCACGTAAAACGCAAACAGCGGATATAGTGAAATTGCCAGTTAAAGCGGCGGGAGAGTAACCATGAAAAATTTATGGATGAGTGTTGTCCTCGTTGCGGGACTGATTGGATTTCAAGCGCAGGCTGCTGATAACGATGTTGAGGCAAAGTCGTTGAGCGAACTGCTGCAATTAGTCAAAGACGGCAAGGTGGTTAACGGCCGGCTGAATGAGCGTCGTGAAAAAGAATTCAACGCGGATAAGTCGCGACAACAGAACGAAGTGAAGAAAGCCAAACAAGAACAGGCGAATGAAGAAGCCCGTTCTGAGCGGCTAGAAGCGCAGTTCGAAAAAAATGAGCAAGATATTGCCGCACGGCAAGAAATTCTAGCAAAGCGTCTAGGGTCCTTGCGTGAGCTCTTCGGGGTTCTGCAACAGGTTGCTGGGGATACGCAAGGCGTTTTTGAAGGCTCAATTATTAGTGCTGAGTTCCCGGGTCGTGGACAATGGCTATCAGATTTTGCGAAGTCGATGGGCAAGAGCTCGAAGCTCGCAACCATTGAAGAAATCGAACGGCTTTGGTTCGAACTCCAGCGTGAGATGACCGAGTCTGCCAAGGTGAGCCGGTTTACGTCTGAGCTGATCAAGTTAGATGGTGAGCGCGTGACTCAAGAAGTGATTCGGATCGGTTCTTATAACCTCATCAGTGAAGGTGGTTATGTGACCTATGACATCGACAATCAGTTGATTAAGGAATTGCCAAAGCAGCCTGAGTCACGATTCGTCGACTCGACCGAAGCATTACTTGCAGCGAATTCAGGATTCGTGCCTTTCGGACTTGATCCAACTCGAGGGCAGTTGCTTGCGCTTCAGATTCAAGTGCCGACTTTAGAAGAGCGCGTCCACCAAGGTGGCCTGCCAGGCTACGTGATCATCGGGTTAGGGATCATTGCCCTTATTATCGCGGTAACAAAGTTTGTGTCTCTCACGATGTTGGGCATGACCGTTAATGGTCAAGCCAAGAACGCAGGCAACCCTTCGGTGAAGAACCCGCTGGGCCGGATAATCTCGGTTTACCAGAACAACAGCGATGTTGATTCGGAGACCTTGCAGCTTAAGATCGACGAAGCCATTATGAAGGAGCAGCCCGCGATCAACCGGTTTGTCGGATTTATCAAGATCATCTCAATGGTTGCGCCGCTTCTGGGCCTATTAGGTACCGTAATCGGGATGATTGTGACCTTCCAGGCGATCACCTTGTTCGGTACCGGGGACCCGAAAACAATGGCTGGGGGTATTTCACAGGCATTGATCACGACGGTGCTGGGCTTAACAGTCGCGATTCCAACGGTGCTACTGCATTACTTCGTACACAGTCGTGCGACCAGCATCATGCAGGTTTTAAATGAACAGAGTGGCGGTCTAATTGCTGAGCACGCTGAGAAAGCGAGCAAATAACGGTGGAAACTATTATTGTAGCCATTAGGACATTCATGGAGGCCGGTGGCGATGTGTTGTATCTCATCGCCGGGGCGACCTTCTTGATGTGGGCCATCGTTTGTGAACGGTATATTTTTATTACCACCGAGCATAAGAAGGATGTGGGCGCTGCCTTGACCTTCTGGGAGACGCGTACTGAGCGGACTTCGTGGAACTCTCGGATGATCCGGGAACGGTTGATTTCCGAAGTGAATGAGCGTCTCAAGGCCAACATGGGTTTGATCAAAACATTGATTGCACTGCTGCCCTTGTTAGGCCTGTTGGGTACGGTGACGGGTATGGTGCAGGTCTTCGAAGCGATGACCTACTCGGGCGGTAATGCACGTTCGATGGCAGCTGGTGTTTCTGCTGCCACGATTCCAACGATGTCTGGAATGGTCGCCACCCTCTCAGGCGTGCTCGCGAACTCATTTCTCACCAGTAAAGTCGATACAGAATCAATCTTTCTGGAAGACACTCTGACCATGGATCACTAAAGCCTCGCTTTAACGATCGAATATAGAGAGCATCATGCGAAGAAGAACAATACAAGAAGAAGAAAAAGTAGCTGATTTAACACCCATGCTAGACGTGGTATTTATCATGCTGATTTTCTTTATTGTCACGGCCACGTTCATTAAAGAAACGGGCGTTGAAGTCAATCGCCCGGACACCAAAACAGCCGAGATGAAGAAGACTGTGTCGCTATTAGTAGGGGTGGGGTCAGACAGCGGTATTTGGATTGATAAAAAGAAGGTCGACATAAGAAATGTTCGACCCACCATGGAACGACTGCACGCAGAGAATCCAAAAGGTGGATTAGTGATCCAGGCGGACTCAATTTCTAAGGTTGAGAAGGTCTTGGCGATTATGGACGCCGCCCGTCAAATCGGGATTACTCAAGTCGCGATTGCGTCGGAAGAGAATTAAGAGGGAAACCAGATGGTAATGTTTATAAGACTTGGTCTCTCGACGATTGTCGGTGTGGTAGTGACATTAGGGTTGTTCTATCTGATGCAGTACCTGATTCAGGGTGCTGATAGCGCCTTGACGGACGATAAGATCGGTAATTTGGTTGACTTTGTCCGCGTCAAGCAAGATCAGCAATTAGAAACCAAACAGCGTAAACCCAAGAAGCCGCCACCACCGGATGAGCCGCCACCGGATGTACCGCCTCAAAACTTTAACGTGGCCGTGGACAGCGCAGGATTCAATATGTCGAATGTTGATTTGTCTGTGAGTGTGGATGTAGGAGGCGGTGGTTTCGGGATTAGTGATGGGGAATATCTCCCGATTGTGAAAGTGCAACCGCAATATCCAAGACGGGCGTTGTCTCGCGGATTGGCAGGATACGTGATCGTGGAGTTTACGGTGACCGCGCAAGGCACCGTCAAAGATCCTTTTGTGGTGGAGAATTGTGGGCACATACCGAATGCTCGCTCGCCCGCTGATTGCGTTGATAAACCGAACAGCGTTTTCGATTCGTCGGCTATGAAGGCGGCGCTCAAATTTAAGTATAAGCCCAAAGTCATTGATGGGAACCCGGTCGAAACCACAGGGGTTCAAAACAAAATCACGTTTGAACTGGCTGAAAGTTGATGGAGAGGTTAGGCATGAAGTTACAACGTAGCGCGAGCGGCCTGGTCAAGAGTCTGGTCGGCATCGCTCTGGTGATCAGTTTCGGGTTCGCCTCGATTCATGAAGCCATGGCTGCCGATGATAAGAAGAAAACCCGTCGGGTCCCCGCAATCAGTCAAAGCTTGTATAAGCAAATGTCCGAAGCGCAGATCATGATCGATCCGGACTCAATTCCCCGGGAGGAGGGTGAGCCTGCGCCAGAGCCAAAGGGTACGCCCCGAGACGGTATTCAGATGCTCCTGGACATGACAAAAAAGAAGAGATTGAACTCAAACGAGTTGTCCCAGCTTTGGAATCTCCTCGCATTTGGTTATTACACACTCGAAGATGTGCCAAATACGATTTACTCGTATGAGCAGGTTTTGGCAGCTGGGAAAGTGGGCTTAATCACTGAAGCGCTTGAGAAGAACTCGCTTCGGGCCCTGTTTCAGTTGAATTATTCGATTGAGAAGTACGAGTTGGCTCTGAAGTATATCGATTTATGGGAAGCGGTGAATGGCGCGCCAGATGCCGCCGTAAGTTACTTAAAGGCAACTGCTAATTATCAATTAGAGCGGTTTGAAGAGTCCTTAAAATGGGCACTGCAGGTCGAGGAAATCATCATCGCTGAAGGGCGTGAGATGAAGGAAAACTGGGTTTATCTCCAGGTTGTGCTCTACAGTGAGCTCAAAGATGACGATAATGTCATTCGGGTTTTAGAGCGGATGGTCGTTGACTATCCTAAGAAGCAGTACTGGATGCATCTCGCCGGGATGTACACCGAGAAAGAGTGGGATGATCGAGCGTTATCCGCCTACTACGCGATCTACAGTCAGGGCATGTTTGAGAAAGATTCTGAGATTGTGATGTTATCTCAGCGCCTTCTAAATGCCGAAGTACCGTATGAAGCGGCGATCGTGCTTGAAAAAGGCATTAAAGATAAGCTGGTGGAAACCAGTGAAAAGAATTTAAGACTGCTTGCGACCTGCTACACGGTTGCCCAAGAGATGAGCAAAGCCATTGATGCTTGGGAGCGTGCAACCAAGTCCTCCGAAGATGGTGATATTCAGTATCGTTTGGCGCAAGCACTTGCCCAGCAAGATCGCCACAAGGAAGCGGTTGGCGCTTATCGGCAGGCTTTGGAGGATGATGAGTTGAAGTCGCCATCTGATGCCCATTTTTGGATGGCAATTTCTCACATGTCGTTGGAAAACTGGGACCAAGCCTCAACGGCGTTTAAGGCAGCCTCCAAATTAGATAAAAAGATTGAGAAACAGGCGCGTCAATACATTCGGTATATTGCCGGCGAAAAACGACGTCAGGCCGCGCTCAAAGAAATGCTTGAGGGCTAGTATTTGTTTGCTATAGCGCCGAGTGCGGGCGCTAGGTTGAATGTGGGGTCATCGACCGTAAAAAACCGATGAGACGGACCGCATAGGTCAATAGCCGATATTGTCGAGTGATCATAGTCGCGTTCAATTGGTTCAGGCGTTCCAGCCACCCAAATCATCCGAGCCATCCCAACGATGTAGGGCACGAGAGTCGCTCAACATCTCGCGCTGTAAGGCCGAGACGTCAGTCGCTTAGTACGCGATGGCGACGTCAGCCGGTGGTCCTAGGCGTCCAACGAGCGCCTCTTATGGTTGAGCCTATTGGGGTTCAGACTGACCTCACTCGGTAACCGCCATCGCTTGTAGCAAGCTATACTGCCGCCACAAATCTGTGGTTTTCTTGGATTTTAGGGCCGTCTCACGTACCGCGCAGTCCGGATCCTCGTCGTGACGACAGTCAGAGAACCGACAATATTGCGCTGGCACCAGTAAGTCCTGATAGCGTTCAGCAAATTGTGCGGGCTCAAACCAAATCTGGGCTTCGCGCATACCAGGGGTATCGATAATCAAGCCGCTGTCGTTGGGGAGGATGCACAACTCGCGATGGGTGGTTGTGTGCCGGCCTTTATCATCAAAGGCGCGTACTGCTTGGGTTGGCATGTGATCAAGACCCAAAATTTGATTGATCATACTGGACTTCCCGACGCCTGAAGAGCCAATGAGGGCCGCGCATTGCCCTGGATTTAAGTTTTTCAGCGGTCCGGTTAGTGTCTCAGTATCATGCATATTGACCGGGTATACCTTAGTACCGTGCAAGATGGGCTCTAAGGCTTTGATTTTTGCATCTGCATCTTCCGCGATATCGGCTTTGCTGAGGAGGAGGATTGCAGGCAGGCCACAACTCCAGGCCATGGTTAGAAAGCGTTGAATCCGGTTCAGGTTGAAATTTTGATCAAGTCCGGACACGACAAAAATTAGGTCCAGGTTCGACACTAAAATTTGTTCGAGATAATTGTCGCCTGAAGCGCGCCGCGACAGCTTGGAGCGTCTGGGAATTCGGCCTGTAATTGGGGTGGTGGCGTTATTAGCCTCTAAAGAACCCAAAGTGACCCAATCGCCAACAACCGGAAAGGCTGTTTTATCTCTTGGGTCAAAGCGTTGCCCGGTCGTTAGCGCTGCGCGGACGATACCGTTTTCAGTGATCACAGAATAACGTTGGCGGTCTTGACGCATGACCCTGCCCAATCGGTCCAGATCAGTCTCACTGTCGAAACAGCCGATCATTTCGTGATAGCCCAGCTGAGCTAGGATCGGGTGGGTTTCTTTAAGATCTCGCATTAAACGTGCCTCTAATGAGCTTTTGTGCCAATGGTGCGATGAGCGCAAGGAAAATAAGTGTGGCTAAGACCAAGCTAATCGGGCGATCGAGTAGGTAACTGAGATTGCCATCGCTAATGATGAGACTTCGACGGAGATTATCCTCGAGTAGGCCGCCCAATATAAAGCCCAGTAGCATCGGCGCCATGGGGAAGGCGCGGCGTCTAAGCCAAACGGCGACGAGGGCGAAGGCAATCATCAAATATAAATCAAAGAGATTAAAGGAAACCAAATACACACCGGTCAAAGAAAAGAAAATGATCAAGGGCGCAAGAATCGCCCTGGGAATATTCAGCAGCTTCGCGAAGATGGGAATCATTGGTAGGTTGAAGAACAACAAGATCAGGTTGCCAATATACATAGAGACAACGATCGACCAAAACACCGTCGGCTCGTCTAAGTAAAGTCTGGGTCCGGGTTGGATGCCATAGGCAAGTAGGGCCCCTAATAGGATGGCGGTCGTGCCAGATCCGGGGATACCCAAGGTAAGAAGCGGCACAAAGGAGCCCGTGCAAGCTGCATTGTTGGCGGATTCTGGCGCTGCCAGACCTTTCAAATTGCCTTGGCCAAAGGGCGGTCGCGGCGCTTTAGCGATGACTTTTTCGAAACCATAAGCAATGAACGAGGCAATGGTGGCGCCAGCGCCCGGTAGAACGCCGATTAAAAACCCTAAAACGGCGCTACGGGAAATCACGGGCGCGATACTGCGTATTTCCTGGGTCTCTAACCTGAGTGCCTGACTTGGGATAGTGGGAATTATGGTTTGAGTCGGCTGTTCCGCCCGCAGCATCATCAGGGCCTCGGTTAAGGCGAACGTGGCCATGGCAAGCATCAGAAAGCTAATGCCGTCGATTAAATCCATCCGACCAAACGTAAACCTCGGAATACCGGAGGCAAGGTCCGTGCCCACCGTTGACAGACACAGTCCAATAGCCGCCATCATGATCGCCTTGAGATACTGCCCAGGCTCGGAAAAAGAGGCAACGAGGGACAGGCCGAGGAGCATCATTAACGTGTACTCCAGTGACTGGAAGGCGAGCGACAGGTTGGCCAGCGCAGGCGCCGAGATCATCAGCATAACCACGGCGATGGTCCCGCCGAAAAAGGAGGCATAGGCGGCAACGGCAAGCGCTTTGCCAGCCTGACCGTTTCTGGCCATAGGATACCCATCGAATGCGGTCGAGACCGTTCCAGCAACCCCAGGCGCATTGATGAGAATGGCACTGGTTGAACCACCGAAAATGGCGCCATAATAGACGCCTGCAAGCAATATCATCCCGCTGGACGGTTCTAGGTTATAGCTAATGGGAATCATAAGTGCGATGGCCGAAATCGGTCCAAGCCCGGGCAGCATGCCGATCAACATGCCAATTAGACAGCCAGCAGCGACAAACAAGAGATTAGAAAAGCTCAGTGCGGTAGATAGCCCAACTAACAAACCATCCATCAAGGTCTGTCCAACCAGATGGTGAGGAGTCGCCCAGGACTGATGTAGATGTTCATTAAGTCGAGCAAGCCCCAAAGCACTAAGGGAACCCCAACGGCCAAGGGCAATAAGAGTCGCCAGGCGATGGGGCCGGTTTTTCGAGCGGCGATGATCAAGAAAGCAATGCTCGCGAGGACAAAACCAAGGACATCGATCAAACTGATGTAGATGACCAGCATCACGATCATTCCGAGAATCGGATCGTGATGGAGGCGATGTTCCAGGGGCTTCTGCGGATGTTGTTCTGTAGGCCGGAAAGCGCCAGTGAGCAGCATCAGTAGTGCAGCGATGAATCCCAGTCCGCCGGCAAGGTAAGGAAACGCGCTGGCGGTAAAATCACCCGGAAGCGACCAAGGGTCTATGGGAATCTGTGCAGCAAGATATAAATAGCCGGTAAAAAATAAAAGAAGAACTAGCGCCGGATAGTTGATTCGAGTCACTGGCGGCACCGGCTGCGCATTTACCGTAAATAACCGATACTTTGCATCAGGGATCGAATCTGCGCCTCCTGCTGCGTCAAAAAAGCATAAAACGCATCGCCTTCAAGGTAGTTTTCTGCCCAGCCGTTGCGAAGTCGAATGTCATCAAATACAGCAGTCTCTGAAACCGTGCGAAGCGTGTGCCGCATCCGTGCGTATTGAGCATCTCCAAGTCCTTTAGCTGCGAAAAACCCGCGCCAATTCGCAAATACCAAATCAATACCCTGATCGTTTAACAAAGGCAAATCGGGTAGGTGCGGCATTGGGGCGGGCGCTGTGACCGCTATAATTTTAAGCAACCCTGCTTGATGCATCTGTAGCGCTTCACTGAGTCCCGTCGATAAAACCTGGGTTTCTCCTGACAAAAGGCCTGCCGCCGCCTTGCCGCCGCCGTCATAGGCGAGATAGACCAGTTGTTTGGGGTCAGCGCCAGCAAGTTGCAGCGCTTTGGCAAGGACGAAGTGATCGGTATTGCCGCGCACAGAACCGCCTGCAACAACGATGGATCTTGGATCTGTTTTGTAACGCTTGGCGAGATCTGAAAAGTTCTGGATCTCGGAATCTGCGCGGACGGCAAAGCAGCTGTAATCGGCGATCATTGCGGCAATCGGTACAAGGTCTCGAAAAGACTGCGGGAAAACACCCTGCAGCGCCCGGACTATGATGGGCGTCGAGCTGATGAGCAAAGTATTTTGCTGTCGGTCGGCAGTTTCGATGAGCTTTGCGATGGCGCGGCCACCACCGCCGCCGGCGGCATTTTCATAGGTAATGTTCGAGACCAGTTGCGTTTGACTTAGCGCGAGCCCCACGCCTCGAGCGGTGCCATCCCAACCGCCGCCAGGACCTGCTGGAATTAGGAAGTGAACGCGATCTAGGCCCGCATCGGCGGCGACTGCGGTCGATCCGAAATCGATCAAAAAGGTCAGTGCGAGCGCGTAAGCTACAAGTTTATGCACTAGGAAACGGTCATAAGGGTTTCTGAAAAAGCCCAGTCGAGCCAAGGGGTAAGCTTTTCTAAATCAGTTGACTCAACCGTTGCGCCACCCCACAACCGTAGGCCGGGAGGTGCATCGCGGTAGGCCGCAATATCGAACGCGACATTTTTTTGTTCGAGTAATGCGGTCATAGATTTAATAAAGGCTCTTTGGGCCGAGTCTGGAAGTCCGCCAAAAATTGGATCGATGATTTTAAGACAAATTGAGGTGCTGGATTGCTGACTGATATCGGGTGTTAAAAATGCTGCCCAGCTGCTCTGATCGACCCAATTTCGAACCACGCTAAGGTTTGCCTGGCTGCGCGCGATGAGCGCAGACAGACCACCAATTTGAGTCGCCCAAGCCAAGGCATCAAGCTGATCTTCAACGGCAAGCATGGAGGGCGTGTTAATCGTCGCGCCTTCAAATAAATCTCGAATCAGGGCGCCACCTTTGGTCAGTCGAAAGAGTTTGGGTAGGGGCCAGGCTGGATCATAGGACTCGAGCCGAGCGACTGCTCTGGGTGACAGGGCAATCATGCCATGGGCTGCTTCGCCGCCCATCACTTTCTGCCAAGACCAGGTTACAACATCGAGCTTCGTCCAAGGCAGTGCCATCGCAAAGCTCGCAGAGGTCGCATCGCAAAAGGTTAAGCCTTCTCGCACATCCGAGATCCAATCCCCATTGGGTATGCAGGCGCCGGAAGTCGTGCCATTCCAGGTGAATACGACATCGCGATCAAGGGTTGAGACTGCCGTCAGATCGGGCAAGCTGCCGTAGGGCGCATCAAAAATGCGAACGTCGTTCAGCTTCAATTGTTTTTGAATGTCCGTTTTCCAGCCAGCGCCAAAGCTCTCCCAAGACAGGACGTCTACACCCCGAGCACCCAGCATGGTCCACATTGCCATCTCGAAGGCGCCAGTATCGGAGCCTGGAACAATGCCAAGCAGATAGTCATCGGGCATGCCTAGAAGGGCTTTGCTCTGATCAATAACGGCCTTAATACGCGACTTCGGCACACTGGCACGGTGAGACCGGCCGAGGGCGTCGATTGAAAGCTTGCTCAGCGCCCAGCCGGGCCGCTTCGCCGTCGGTCCGGAGGAGAAACAGGGATTGTTGGGTTTTGTTTCGGGTGGGTTCATCGCATTTATCGGTTGTCTAGTGTTCAGAGTCGAGAGTATAAGGCATCATGGGGTTGTCTGTCGTCGCTGTAAGCTGCAACTTCGTCAGATAGCCTTATTCTTAGGCGGATCTGAAAACGCACACGGTTATCGGAACATTGCGCATGAAATCGAATCTGGTCCTTGTGGCTTTAATGGCCGGCGCGGCTTTTTTTACACTCTCAGGTTACGAGTTAATTCGATCGTCGGCGACGGTTTTATTTAAAGCAGCCTATGGCGCTGAAAATTTACCGGTGGTGATGGCGTTGATGCCCCTGGTCATGTTTGCAGGTGTTTGGGGTTATGGCGCGCTGTTAACGCGCTTTGGTCCACGCCTTACATTAAGAATTACAACCATCGCCGCGGCCTGTTTGATGCTGCTGTGTTATGGCGCGCTGCAACTGGAGCTGTTATGGGTGACGGCCGTTCTATTTCTGCTGAAAGAGTTCTATGTGGTGCTTTTGATCGAACAGTATTGGAGCTATATCAACTCCAGACTCGATCAAGATACGGCAAAGCGTTTTAATGGGCCGATTACCGGCCTTGCAGGGCTCGGTAGTGTGGTTGGTGGTGTCATGGTCGCGCAACTCGCAATCCCTTTCGGGACGGAAAATCTCGTTTTGCTTGCTGCGATTGCGTTGATCCCCGCGGCATTGCTTTCTAATACAGCCTATCGATGGTTTGGTGAGCCAGCAGACCATCAGGACGGGCCGCCCGCTGAAACCTTCAGCGAAGGGGTTGGTTGGCATTTCGTCAAGCGTAATCCGCGGTTGCTCGCGTTATTGGCGATCGTTTTATCATCTCAGATCATGGCTGCTGTATTGGACTTCAAGTTCCAAGGGATGTTGTCTGGCGCTTTCAACGGTGATGTCGATGCTGAAACAGCATTTCAAGGCGAGTTCTGGTCTTATCTCAATGCCGTCGCGGTTGCGGCGCAGTTTATTCTTACGCCGATCTTACTAACCGCTGTCGCGCTTCGGTGGGTGCACCTGTTGATGCCGGTTGTGCATCTCGCTTTGATTTTGTGGGCGATCATTGAGCCCGGCCTTTGGTCCGTGGGCGCGGCGTTCTTTGCGTTTAAGGTGTTTGATTACTCCGTGTTTCGAGGTGCGAAGGAACTCATTTATTTACCCTTGGGATTTCAGGAACGATTTAGAGCAAAGGAGTTTATCGATGTGTTTGGCTACCGTACGAGTAAGGGCGGATCATCCATCATTATTGCTACGCTTCAAAAAAGTGGTGTTGCCATGAGTCAATACTATTTGTGGATCGCCTTGTTGATGGCGAGCTTGTGGTTGGCATTGGTGTTTCCGCTGACGCGTAAGCGCGATGATCCATAGCGCCTGAATTTGAGTGAAGGGTTTGGGATATTGCTTACTTTAAGCCGATTCGGTGTGCTGCTGCCAGCCGAGGGTTGTTTGCCATGTAAGACGTAAACCTTCAATGGGCGGGATCATATCGTGTGATCTGACCTCGATGACGAGGCCAGTGCGCACTAAACAGTGCAAGGACGCTTGCATGACCGACGAGGCCACGGTGACGGCCGATAATTCGCATACGAGACTGCGCGGCTGGGTATAGAGCGCGCGAGTGAGGATTAAGCGCGCGTGCTCGAAGTGATCAAAGCGGTGCTGATCCGGGGTGATGACGGTATCGAGGCCGAGCGGGTGTCGATGAATTGCCTCGGTTAATGCCATCTGCTGTATTAACCGATCGACCCGTGCCAGATCTGGCGCAACGGTCATCATCGTGATGTTGGCCAATATCGTGGTGTTAAAAATAGCGTCGGTGGTCGCAGCCGTTGCGATCGGTGCGGGCAAGTCTGGTTGAACCGCGCTGTCCGGGCTCCCTGCTTTGGGGTGAGGGTTTAAAATGGATGATCTGACGGCTGAGAAGGATGTTGACGGGCTGAGTTGCAGATACCGCAACGCACCCCTTTGACTTGTTTGAGCTGAATACCGATTGTGCACCTGCCAATCGGACCGCAATAATTGCGGGCTCGCCGCAATCTGAGTGGGGGGTGTGATCTCGCGGAGATCAAGCCGTATTTCCTGAGCTGAACGCGCGCTCGTGAATTGCTGGCACATCGACAAAACATGCTGGGTCAACAGACCGCGATAGGCCAAGATTAGGTAGAGTCCGCCGAGGCTCATCTGACCGATCATGGCCTCTGATGCGATGCCGTAGAGCAAGAGACTCAAAGCGCTGCCGACTATAAGCTGGTTTATCAAGGTCATTTGCGCTTTGCGATTACCCACCAAAAACTGAATAGAATGGGACCCAAGAAGGGTTTGATGGATCCGATGCAGGAAAGACTGCTCGGCGCTGTAGCGGCGAATTTCTGTGCGATGATTGAACCACTCCATGAGGTGATCTAACCAAGCGTGTTCTGAATTGGCGCCGTGTTTTTCTGCAGAGATTATGGGTTGTGTGAACCATAGGCTGATGCCGACCAGGGCCGCACTGGTCACAGTCATGAGGACTGCAGATGCGGGATGGATTAACCATAAAGTGGTTAAAAGACCGAGTGCCAGTAGCAGATTGCCTAAAAAGCGAACGGCTTCAGCGCCATAAAATTGCCCGAAGGCGTGAAGGCGTTTAAGACGTTTTAAAGCCCCTTGTGTGTCGATTGCATCGATTGTGCCCGATGGCGCGGCAATCTGTTTGCCAAGCAGACTGGACAGAGCATTTCGTTCAACACGCTGACTGCAGCCTAATAAGGCGCGTTCCTGCAAATGCGTCATCAATGGCATCGCAAGCAAGGCCAGCAATAATCCGGTCACCGTTGATTGCAATAGGACGAGGTCCTGACTGACGACGACGTCGTCCAAAATGAATTTAATCATGAGTGGCACACCGGCCTGAAGGACGCCGGCCATTAGACAGAAAACAAGAGACATGATTTGATTGAGCTGAACCGTTAAGTCATGAGGGTTTGGGGCGCTGGTTTGCCCTGATATCGCCTTTGACCGGACGTCGATCAACGGCTCGCAGGTCAGAGCCACACCCGTGAAATGGTTCAGAAACGTTTGCTCGTCGATTGTTAAGCGGCCGATGGCTGGATCATCAACAATATAGCGTCCCCACCGCATCGCTCTGAGGACGACGAAGTGATTGAGTTGCCAGTGTAGAATACAGGGCAGCGAGACCTCGGGCAGCTCTGCGGGTTCTAGCTCAAGTGCCTGGATGGCAAGGCCGAGCCTTGCTGCGTTCTGGACGAGGTCCGCTGCCGACCATTCCTGATTCGCAAGGCCGTGCATGGCTTCGAATTGCACTGCGGTGGTCTGGCCACCAAAGTGATGATCAATCATGATCAGAGTGGCGAGCCCGCAGGCGGTTCGTCGGTGTTGCAGAATCGGGTGATCAAAGCGCATTGCGCATCCCCAATGCTGGCGAGACCATGGCAGCAAGACGGTCGAATAGCGTTTTTTCGGACACAACGAGCCAAGTTTGGGCCTGAGTGCCAGCAATAAAACTTAACGGTTTGCCCGTTGACGTAATGATCGGTTTGGGTAGGCGCACGGTCGCGATTAGGTCGCGCGGCCTGGATGCGTCATTCGGCGGATCGCTCACGGCGAGGGCTGAGAGGTCTCGAATCGTTCCTGAGATGCTGCCGTCCAGTGGGGTTAAGTGGGTGAGTAATTTTAAGTCTATGGCATCACCAATATTGAGTGCGGTTTGAAGCCTTTCGGGAACGCGCAGTTTTGCGAGGTAATAAGGCTTTTGGGTTGCCAGTTCAACAACGGGCATATTGGGGCCGATAAAATCCCCGGGTTCAGCAGCTCTGGCCACGATTCGCCCTGAGCTGTTAGCGGTGATGGTTCGAAGAAGGGCCCTGTCCCGCTGTTGGGCGTCTTGGTTAATGCCTTGGCGCTGGCGCTGGGCTTGAACTTCAGCCAGTTGAGCCGCGAGTTTCGCTGACTCAAGGTTGGCTCGCGCGGACGCGAGTTTAAACGACAGGCCGGCTTGCTCGGATTTAAGATTGACAATCCGAGCGGCTGAGACTCTGAGCGGCGCATTCATACGCTGCCATTCGACGGCTGAGATGTACCGGTTTAGAAACAGTTCACGAGCCGCTGCGAGGGCGTTTTGTTGTTGTCGTAAGTGGTCTACCTCGAGGTTGATTAAGGTGCCGCGCCAATGCCGTTGTTGAATCAATAAGTTGACCTCGCCTTGGCGTTTACCGATAAGCAACGCTTGCTGTTGCTGTCTAATTTGATGCTCACGTTGCAGGGATTGAGCCTCGAAGGCCGAGATTCGTTTGCGCGCAGCGTGCTCGGGAGTTGTGACTGGTTTGATATAGGCGATGACCTTGCCAGACTCGACAAAATCGCCAATTTGGACTGCAAAGGCTTGCAGTTGGCCGCTGGTAGCGGCGGTTTGAATCAAGGTTTTGGGTTCATAAAGATGTCCGCTCAGGAGAACGCGATCGGGTAACGGTACGAATCCAACGAGCAACAACAGCACCAAGGCTAATAGGGACCCTACTATTAGGCGCATGGCTGCACTGTCGTGATTCCGTGGCAGGTCGCCAAAGGTCGCCGCTCGGTGAGAGACTTTTCGAGCCCGGTCGCGAAAAAGTAATCGATTCATTTTTGACTCGAAGAAAAACCACGGATCATAGGCATAGAGCAAAATAGTGGCGGCTGCGATTGGTATCCGGTTACGTAGGACATTGATCGCCCTTGATGTTGTTTTCGTCCGCTGCTTGCGCAAGACGAGATCGGTCGTGGTGACTGACCGAGTGCTCAGGCAAGGATGTGTTTGAGTCAGGCGCGCGAGGCGTCATATTCGGCGCATTGCAATCGATTTTGACGGGGACTAGGATGATTGAAGGGGTTGTGTTTGCCCTTGTCAAAAGATCAGGAGGTCACTTTGATGTCGCTTTCCTCAGTGGGTGCTAATGCAGCCGATTGTCTTGACGGTCGGGTTGTCGTCATTACGGGCGCGAGCCGAGGTATTGGCGAAGCCATCGCCTACCGATTTGCGCAGGCCGGCGCGAAGGTCGTTGTTTCTGCAAGAACCTTGTCTGATGGTGATCACGTTTTAGCGGGTGGAATCTTGAATGTTGCCGCGACAATTGAGCGATTGGGTGGGCAAGCCTTAGCTGTTCGCGCCGATATTGGTCTTGCAGAACATCGCAAGCACCTGATCGATGAAGCGGAAAGCCGGTTTGGCCCGGTTGATATCTTGGTGAATAATGCCGCCGTAACCTACTTCGAACGCGTCCAAAATTTTCAACAAAAGCATTTCGATTTAATGTTTCGGGTTCAAGTCGACGCGCCGTTTGCGTTGGCGCAAAGGGTGTTGCCTGGGATGATCACGCGTGGCCACGGCGCCATTTTAAATGTCAGTTCTCATGCAGCGCGCCACCCTGCAATCGATGTTGGTGGTCGAGGCGGCACGGTTTACGGAATGTGTAAAGCAGCCCTAGAGCGGTTTACGACGGGCCTAGCCTCGGAAGTCTATGACCAAGGGATTGCGGTGAACGTGATCTCACCAGGTCTTGTTGCGACGCCCGGGGTGCTGCATCACAATTTGATCAACGAGGACACGCCAGCCGGTCGCGTTACACCGATTGAGCATATGGCGGAAGCCTGCTTACGGCTTGTGCAGGGTGATCCAAAAAATCTGACCGGGTTAATTACGGATGCCGATGAGGTTATGCAGCAGTTTGATTTGGTGGCTCAGACGCTGCCGCCCCTGCATGGGATTTAAACGTTTTTCGATTCCAGAGGTAACCGAGGATCGCAACCAGTACATTGGCGACGGCTGCGGCGACAAAAATACCCACCATTCCGAAAAAATGATCAAACGTCAGCGCTAGGGGAACGTAGATCCCCAACATTCTGATGAAGGACATCAGTGTCGAGCGCAGGGGATAGCCCAGTGCGTTGAAGATTGCAGACGTCATCATGATGATGCCCCAGGTGCCATAGGTAATGGGCAAAACCATCAGGTAGATTTCGGCGGTTCGGGTCACTTCCGTATTCGAATCGAACAATCCGATTAATGCCGGGGCGGCAACGGCCAAAACGACCGCGACGATGAGTCCCCAAAAAAGCGACCATTTGAAAGACAAGCCCATGGCCTTGTCCGCACGGTCGGTTTCGCCGGCGCCCCAGTTTTGTCCCACATAGGGGCCGATGCTGGCCGAGAGTGCAAAGAGCGGAATAACAAAAAGGGCTTCGATTCGGCTGGCGATTGCAAAGCCTGCAACGGCCTCTTGGCTATAATTCGCTAATAACGCAATAATTAAACCGCTCGAAATGGGGCCAATTAGGTTGGTGGCCGTTGCCGGAATACTGACGACCAGAATGCGGCGCCAGGCTTGAAGCAGGTAAGTCGTTGTAAGCGCCTTAAAATTAATTAGGGTGTACTGCACAGTGAGGATGTAGAAGGTCAAAATACAAATAATGAATCGTGCAAGCAGGTTGCCCAGGGCCGCGCCGGTCATGCCCAGTTCAGGCAATCCGAGCCAGCCGAAGATGAAGATCGGGGCGAAACCGATTTGAAGAACGCTGCCAGAAACCATGAGGGTGCCGGAAATACGCGCGTCCCCCGTCGCGCGCAATGCATTGGCGCCCACCGATGGAATGGCCATGAAAACCAGTGAGCAGTACCAAAGCTGCATGTAGCTCGTAACCAGGGGCAAGGTGTTGTTGTCTGCGCCCAAGGCAATGAACAGAGGCTCGAGGGTCGCAAGACCCAAGGCAGTGACCAGAATCATAATGCCGGCTGCGAGGATGAGTCCGCCAGTGGTTGTGCGCTGGATCAGGTCCTTGTGTCCACCCCCGACTTCCCGCGCCAAGACAGAGGACAGGCCGATCGAAACCCCCAGGGTGATCGACATCAAAGCAGCGGTCACCGGAAAGGTAAACCCGAGCGCCGCCAGCTGTTCCGAGCCTAATAAGCCGAGGTAATAGGCTTCGGCGAGACCCGCTAAGAGGCTCGAGGAGATGCCGAGGATCATGGGCATCGTCATCCGAAATAAACCAGGCCCGATGGGGCCCGCCGTGAGTCGGGCAGTGGGTTGGGTTGCGGTCAAGACATCAGACCAATGCGACGGGTGGAACCAAGCGTTGAATGCCAATTTTTGACAGATCAAAGGGTGACAACTGATAAACGTAATAGTTGAGCCAGTTCGCAAATAAAAGCGAGCCGTGACTCTTCCAGGTGACCTTGACCGACTGATCAGGATCATCGTTGACAAAGTAGTGCTCAGGAATGGAAGGCGATAATCCGGTGGCGAGATCCCGTAAATATTCGTTCTTGAGGGAGTCCGGTTCGTATTCGGAGTGTCCTGTCACGAACAGGTGCTTGCCGGTTTCATGGGCGAACAGGTAAGCGCCAGCGCGCTCTGATTGCGCAATGATATGAAGTTCGGGCTGCGCCTGGATATCGGCAACCGGTACTTCAGCATAGCGGGAGTGAGGCGCCTCAAAGTAATCGTCAAAGCCGCGAGCAATCGGTGATTGTGGCCGAATGACTTCGTGGGGGTACACCCCGGTGAGTTTTTGCGGCAGTAACCGTTTATCAACCCCATAAAAATGAAACATGGCGGCTTGTACCGCCCAGCATAAAAACATGGTTGAGGTTACGTTGGTTTCGGTCCAGTCGAGAATTGCCTGAAGTTTTGGCCAAAAGATGACGTCTTCAAATGCCATCTGCCCCAGCGGCGCACCCGTTATGATCATGCCGTCATATTTGTTGTGTTTAATGGCCTCGAAGGATTGATAAAACGACACCATATGATCGGTTGGCGTGTTCTTACTGGCTCGGTCGTCAATGCGAAGTAATTCGATTTGAACCTGTAGCGGGGAGTTTGAGAGCATGCGCAGCAAATGGATTTCGGTTTCAATTTTGAGCGGCATCAAATTAAGAATCAATATTCGCAGGGCACGAATGTCTTGAACCTCAGCCTGGGTTGACTCGATGCAGGCGATGTTTTCCTGCAGCAGGATGGCCGATGCGGGTAGCGCATCCGGTATCTTAATTGGCATAGTGTACTCGCATAAAAAAACCCACACAGCATGTCGCTAAAGCAGGTTTTACGCTTTAGCGGTATTTTTTAAGCGCCCGCAAGCTGATTTCAAATCGGCGCTGCGGAAATTATAAACAAACCCGTGTGTGGTGTATAGCAAGCGCAAACAGTGCGCATCCCAGGGGCTTGCCGATCTTGCCGACGCGCAATCAGGGCCCAATCATAGGGGCTGAATTTCTTTGGGAGAACGGGGTTGTCCAAGGGGCCGCCGTGACGGCCTAGATTGCCCGCGGCTGCTGCGCGTCTCTAAGGCCAGCTAGGCTGACCATAATGACTTTGCAGTCGTCGCATGCCAGTAAGCCAGCGATCGTAGTCGGCGGTTTTGCGTCGAATGTAGGTCGCGACTTCCGGATGAGGCAGCACCAAAAAGGACTCCGCAGCCAAGGTTTCAATCACGGCATCACACAAGGTTTCGGGCTCCATCATGCCGTCAACGGAGGCAACACCATCCTCATGTCCGGCTGTCATGGCGGTTCTAACCGCTTGTGGACAGAGCGCGGAAACGTTTAAACCTTGATCGCCATAAGTGATCGCAAGCCATTCGGCATAGGCAACCGCCGCATGCTTAGTGACCGCGTAGGGGGCGGAACCAATTTGGCTGAGGAGTCCCGCAGCGGATGCGGTGTGTAATAAATAGCCTTCTCCTCGCGAGAGCATGGCAGGCAATGCGGCGCGGGTAGCCCAGACGTGCGCCATGACATTGATGTTCCAAATGGCCTGCCAGTCGCTTGTCTCAACCTCCGGTCCACCAGAGACGGATATCCCAGCATTGTTGCAAAGCAAATCAATCTGGCCGAGTTCTGTTTCGGCAAAACCAATAAAATTAAGAACCGCCTGTTCTTCACCAAGGTTGGCAGCTCGAGCAATAGCGCCAGTCTCCTCAGCGACGGCGGCCAAACCCTCGGCATTGACATCTGTAATGACGATGTTGCCTGCGCCCTCTGCCTTGAAACGACGCGTCATAGCGCGACCGATGCCGCTGGCAGCGCCGGTAATAACAATGTTTTTTCCAGCAAGGTTCATAACAATGTCCTTTAGATTAAGGTTTAGAAAAAGCGTTAACCAACCTCGCAGATGGCCTCGCCGATAATGTCAAAAATGCGCTTGATTTCGGCTTCCGAAATAATGAGTGGCGGTGATAAGACTAACGAGTCGCCAATCGGACGAACCCAGGCGCCTTTTTCATAGCAACGTTTTGCAACCGCTGCACCGCGTTGCATGGGCGCGCCATCGAGCGGCGCGAGTTCGATCGCGCCGAGTAAAGCAAAGCACCGAACGTCGATCACATTTGGGAGGTCACTAAGGCCGAGTGCGGCGTCTTGCCAGGGGTCTTGGAGCGCCTTCGGGCGCTCAAAAAGCCCCTCTTGCTCATAGATATCAAGGGTTGCCATGCCAGCGGCACAGGCAACAGGGTGGCCTGAGTAGGTGTAACCATGGCTCAACTCGACGCCGGGTACGTCGGTATCCATAAAACGCTCGAAAATAGCATCGGAAACAAAGACGCCGCCCATCGGAATGGTCGCATTGGTGATGCCTTTTGCGGTGGTCATGATATCCGGCACGACACCAAAGCGCTCGGCCGCGGTGCAGGCGCCGGTGCGTCCGAAGCCGGTAATGACCTCATCAAAAATCAATAAAATGCCATGCTCATCACATAAATCACGGAGGCGTTGCAGATAACCCACCGGCGGCAGGTGAACCCCGCCCGCGCCGCCAATCGGCTCGACAATCACGGCGGCTATGGCGTCGGCACCATGCAATTCGACCAAACGCTGCAAGTCCATTGCCAGTTCCTCTCCCTCTGGCGGCAGGCCTCTTGCAAACCGATTGCCCGCCAGACCATGGGTTTGACGCATGTGATCTGTGCCTGGCAGCAACAGACCGAACGGATTTCGGTTTTTGACGAGGCCCCCAACAGAGAGTCCCCCAAAACCCATGCCGTGATAGCCCTTTTCTCGACCGATTAAACGTTGACGGCCCGCTTCACCATTGCGTCGATGATAAGCCAGTGCAATCTTTAAGGCGGTGTCCACGGATTCTGATCCGGAATTGGTGAAGAAGACATGATTGAGCGGATCAGGCACATGTTTAACCAGGCGGCTGGCATATTGAAATGCAAGCGGATGACCAGAGTTAAAGCTGTGCGCAAAATCTAGACTTTCCAGCTGATGCGCAATGGCCGCGTTGATGTGCGCTCTGTGGTGACCGGCATTCACACACCAAAGACCCGCGCTGCCGTCGAGCGTCTCATGACCTTGGCTGTCGGTGTAATACATGCCTTTCGCGGACACGATAAAACGAGGGTCTTCTTTGAATTGCCTTTGCCCCGAAAACGGCATCCAGAAAGCATCGAGGTTATCGGGTACCAGGTTGTGATGTTTCGTGCTCATGATCGACTAACCTCGTATTAAACGTAGTGTAAGAGTTCTAACGGATGTTCGATGAGGACATCTGCTCCGGCAGCAGTGAGGGTTTCACGCGTCCGGAAACCCCATGACACACCAACGGCAAAAAGACTGCAAGCCCGAGCCGTGGCGAGATCGACCGGTGTGTCGCCGACCATCATAAGCTCATCGGGACGCAAACCGAGGACCTTAATGACCGCTGCGCCGCAAGCCGGATCGGGTTTATGGGGATAAGCGCCGGTATAACCCAGCACGCAGTCAAAGCTGTGTTGCGGAAAGCATTCAATGAGACACGCGTTGGCGGCATCTTGATCCTTGTTGGTCAGCACTGCCGTTGGAATGCTGCGGGCTCGCAGGGCTGCGAGTAATTCTGGGATGCCATCATAAATGGCGATTTCACGGCGCCAGACCATATCGTAGAGCCGGCGCTCAAGCGTGACCAGTGCGCTGATAATCTCAGATTGTCGCGCAGTCTTTGGTAGCGCGCGTTCAGCGCATTTGAAGACGCCATCCCCGATGAAGTCTTTATAGTCTTGAATCGCGTGAGTGGGGTATCCGGTTTCTGTGAGCGCTTGATTAAAGGCGGTGCCAATGCAGGCTAGGGTATCCAATAACGTACCATCCAAGTCGAAAATAACACCTTGAAAGGGGCCGGTTTGGTCTTGCTTGGGTTTGATCATAAATCACTTACGGTGTCGGTTGGTTGAAGGGGACGCCGGCAGGCGTCTTATGATCCCTGCTGGGTGTTGGTCTCGAGCTGGTCCATAAAAAAGTCGCTGATCAGCGTAATGGGTTCGATCATGAAGTGGGCATCGATTGGTGCATTAATTGACCCAATGGGCTCGTTCTGACCCGGTGGGGTTGCCTCGGTTAACGCATAGTACCCAAGCTGCTCGTGTCTGAGTTGCAGGCTCTTTATCTGAATTTCGCGCGCAATTTGCGTAACGATCAGCTGTTTCGCGCGCGCGCCACTTTGGATGAGCCGATGGCAAAGGGTTTCTTGAGCGGTTTGTAAAATTTCAAGCTCGCAAAGTCGTTGGTTTTCCCGCCCCATTGGGTCCTCGCAGGAAAGCGTTCGCAGTGTTTTAAGCAGCGCACGATTGCGCCAGACAGCGGCAATGGGTTGATGATCGCGGTGCAGTTTTAACAGCATTTCACGCGCATCTAAACTCAGCACAAGGCTGGTTTTTAGGTCGGTGGTGGTGGGGGGCAAATTTGCTTGCAAGCCAGGCCAGGGCCTTAAGATCTCAATCTGCGAAGTACCCTCGGCTTGATTCTGAATGAGCAGTACCCAGTCGGCCTGCTCGAGGGCCTTTAGTCGTCTCATAGGACTGTGTGGTAAGTCCAGGCAGACTAAGTCCCAAGACGCTTGTCCAGCTGCGATGGCTTGCAAATGCGCGCTGTGCTGCGATGGGGCTGCCGTCATTAATAAAAGCGGGCCAACCAATTCTGTTGTAACCGGGTCCGGCATGGGGCAACCGTGTTCCGCGCACAAAGACCAGAAATGAACCAGTGCTTTGTCCGACCAGTTGCGGCCACCATGCTCAAAAGGGTATCCCGGAACGCGCAAGTGATGCTCGGTCAACGCGAGCTCCCATGACGCCGCGCGACGTTCATCGCCCAGGTCAGTGAGCGCAAGCCAATGCGTTTCGACAAAATCGTTCGCAAAGGCCGCAGCGCTGGCTTCAGTGATCTCCAAGTAATCGGTCCTTAGCGGCGTTTAAGCGCGCGGCCATGTCGTTCGAGCCACCTCGATCCGGATGGTGAATCTGCATGAGCCGACGGTGGGCTTTAATGATCTCATCATGCGTTGGATTGGCGCCGAGTTCTAACAGGGTTATGGCAGCAGCGCGATTCATGTCGCCTGAAGGATCTTGCGCTGCATGCGCGCCTGATGCGTGATCTGCATGGTAGCGTTCAAAGTAAGTGTTCAGTAACTCGCTGGAGTCGATATCTGATGCAACTTCAGCTTGCAGGGCTAAAAGCGCGTCCCGTGACAGCTGGGAAAGCAACTGTCCTTGGAAGGCACCTTTTTTAATGGTGCCATCGAGTTCACCAGAGTCATGGTCAAGCGTCATAGTAAAGAACGCACTCTCGATTTGACTCTTGCCGCCGGATTTAGGGCCTTTCTGGACGCTGGCCAGGCCCAGCGCGGCCTGGATGGTTTTCCAAAGATTGACTGCCTGAAATAAACGCATCATTACCGGCAGCGCCCGAACGAACATGGCGAGCACAACCCCAAGGCTTGCGGTCACGGGATGTAATCGACCGGTCAAGCCCAGGCCAATGAGCACCACCACCGCAAGCGCTGCGGCATACAGCGCAAAAAATTGGGCAACGCTTAATTTGCGCTTACCCAGAAGGGTCCTTAATAAGAAAAAAA
>Ga0206130_10001347_pt1 | contig 36197 bp, 34 predicted proteins | sample Helgoland_Spring_9_FD_148637 | JGI IMG/M metagenome (GOLD analysis project Ga0206130, IMG submission 148637) | Pelagic subsurface seawater microbial communities from Kabeltonne, Helgoland, North Sea - Helgoland_Spring_Bloom_20160512_1 | ecosystem: Environmental > Aquatic > Marine > Epipelagic ...
AGTTTTACCAAAAATAGCAACTACAGGAACCCCTAGAAAGTTTGCTAAATGCATAGCCCCAGAATCGTTACATAACAAACACTTTGCAGCTTTAAGTTCCTCACTTAGCTCAACTAAACTTGTTTTCCCACAGATATTCTCACATCGCAAGTTTTGTACTTTTAAATAAAGATCATCGCAGATTTCGCTCTCTGCAGAAGTTCCAATAATTTTAAAGGACAAATTGGGTACCTTTTGATTAATAAGTTTTAAGATTTTCGCCCAATGATCTGTGGGTAATCTTTTGGCAGGTGTATTGAGAGACCCGGGGGCAACTAATATTTCTGTAGATTCAATATCTCTTTTCCCCAGTGAATTGCAAAACTGATTCATTTCAGGGGGTCCGAAATGGCTGTATTTTGCGAGCATACTAAACCAAATTGATAGTTGATGATGATCTTTTATCTCTGCAGGTACATCATATTTATAATTCAATAGAGGTCTTTTTTTGTTTGTTACCATCCCGAGCCTTGATTTCGCGCCCAGTAATTTTGACTCAATATCACCGCGCAAAGAATTGGTGAGCACAAGGATAGCATCACAGCGATTGGAACGGAATTTTAGTAGTTCAATGTAATATTTAAAGCCTTTGCTTTGAGGAAGAGCTACCACTTCGTCTGCCAGATTTAAGGTTTTCAGAAAACATACATAGCCACTCTTACAAAGAAGGTGAATAATCGCATCTGGTCTGCCATGGCGAATTGCACGGATGATAGGGATTGCCATAACCGCATCTCCCAACCAGTTGGGCATCCTCACCCAAATGTGGTTTGCCTGATTCGTTCTTAAGGCAAAATCCAACGAACGAAACTTTTCCTGCAAAAGAAAAATCTCGTGAATCATGTTATTGATCTTCCATTTGCCATGACTCCAAAGCCACTCAGGGAGACCAGACCCAGAGCCCTCTATCTCTGATTCGAGAACATCGTGGCATTGCTCTGATATATTGCCTCGTTTTTCATCTAAAACCTTTAATTCTAGCTTTGTTCGAAAGAAAGAAAGCCTTCGTGCAATCGCATGCACACAGATAACTTCTTTATTTCTGGATAAGAGGTCTGGTAGAGGAGAAACCGCACAGATTCTTCCCATGAACTTCATTCCAGTTCCTCGCACGCCCGCGTTTTGATCATAGAGCAGGACAAGCCAATTGCCTGCTTTTAGATGAGCCCTGGCACTAATGATCCCTTCTTTTCTTGAAAAGGTTTTGATGCCGACTTTTTCACGAGCATTTGTAATCCACTTGTCCAAAACCGGGTTTTTATTGGGTCGGTAAATTGCACCAAGAGATTTCCCCCCAAAGGGGCGGAACAGCGGGGAAGTGGCGACTGTTTCAAAAAGACATGTGTGTGGGATAAGCATCAACACGGGCCGACCGCTCAATCTGAGTTCGTCTAACCTACTTGAGGTTTGCTCATCGTAAAAAACCGTCCTTCTTCTTTCCTCGTCACTCATAAAAGGGTAGCAAAGTGAAAAAAAGCCCATCTCAAACATTCGTGCAGAAGATTCAAGAGCGACACTCTTTATCTTGAAGAATGACCAATCGGGAAAGGCATGGGAAAGATTGGACAACAGTAAACGCCAGCGGGTATTGGGTACCCTTGACAAAATAAAAGCAAGGCACTCCGTTAATTTCTCTAAAATGGGGTAGGGCAACTTGGATAAGCACAAGCCAAGACTCTTTACGAAGGCTAGAAACAGTTGATTCTTCATCAATCAGCTTAACTCGAGGATTTTTGATACTTTTTCCCAGACATCATCAAAACCAATGAGACCCATGGCCCGCTCATCATGAACTCGGTGGTGAAAATCCCCAACTACCTTTCCTGAGAAGTTGCTCACTGCGTGGGGATAGCGGTTAACGCAATTCTCAATTCCACTCAGCGGGCCAGTAAGCATTGGATTGGCTACTGCATACAGTCCCACCACTTTGGTAGAAAGTGCATGGGCCAAGTGCACCGCTCCCGTATCTGGTGCAATCAAAAGGTCAACTTCACGAAGCAAGGATGCCCATTGTACAAGGCTTAACTCGCCAGTTAAATTTTTAATTTCAGGGCCAAAAGAATTAGCGATTTCCAGGTTTAGCTTTTTCTCCAGCTCATTATCTCCACCAAGTATCAGAATATCACAATTTTCTTTAAGTAATGATTTGATGACCCGTACATAGCCCTCATTGCTCCATCTACGTTCAAGCTTACTGGCATGAGGGTGAAGGGCTACGAGTCTTTTTCTGTTAGCCCTCAAAGACTTAGCCCATTTGCTTGACAGATGCACAAAGGCGTTACCCCAATGAGGTTGGATGGCAGAAGCACCAGCCAATTCTCCCAGACTCATGTATGCCTCCACAAAATGCTCGTCTTTATAACTGATTTCCTCATCGATGAATAAGTGGTGAAGGTCTTTACCTCTTCTTCGGTCAAAACCAATTTTCTTTTTGGCTTTCGTGAAAAAGCTAATCGAATGAGCTGAAAAACTAGCCTGGGCGACAATCAAGATATCAAAAGTGAATTTCTTAAGTTTCAACCAATTAATGAACAGTGCTTTGAACGACTTCACCTTATTGATCACAATGTAAGAACATCCGGGAATAGGTCCTATTAAATCAACAACTGACTGGGTCGTGATCCAGCTTACATTATGGAATTTCCCCGAAGAAAGTAGTTGGTTAATGAGTGGAACCGCAAGCACTGCATCACCCAATGCGGAAAGTCTTAGTACCGCAATACTTGGCCTTTTTTTCTTCAAAAGGAATGATCCTTGTACAATCGATCCAGGATTTCTTTCCCCGTTAAGCTTCTAGATTTTACTTTCTCGGAAATCATGACTGGGATCTTTCTGAAAATTTTAAAGAAATTGGAAAGCCGTAAATAATATTTAGTTCGTTGCGTCAAAAGATTCTCTAAAACTTCATTAGCACTGGGCATTTTGGATAGGGCTGTCCTTTCTGCTTGAGCATCTTTCGGTTTTTCAAATACACCCCAGAGGTTACCTCCGTCTCCAATCGGATTGGAAGTTAGTGTCTTAAAACCAGCTTTTTCAAGAAGGCGGGCCAATGTATTATCGGTGAAAGAAAAAAGGTGCCCAGGATGCCACTTATGCGAGAAAGCCATATTGGGGTACAATATATTTGGCACTTCAATAAAGAGCTTGCCACCGGGTTTTAAAAAATTCCTTAGATGGGAAAGATCTCGAATTGGATTTTCCAAATGCTCGAGCACATGAAACATGGTTATTGCATCAAATTTTTCCTGAGTTTTAAATTCTGAAAATGGGGATCTAGTTACAGTCAGAGCGAGTTCTGCCTGACTGTAATCAGCATATGGCAGATTGGCTTCAACTCCTTGAGCATTAAATCCCTTCGAGCTTAAAAGATACACGAACTCTCCACTACTTGATCCCGCGTCCAAGCAGTTTGCTTTTGGCATGAGGTGATTTTTGACTTTGGAGAATCTTTCTAGGGCAACTTTACCTGCACGATAAACATGCTTCGGTTTCGGTTGATGCACCCCTTTGTAAGATTTTCGGTAATCTGTCTTATAGAACTCCTCTGTGTTTTCAAAGGGTACAGGATCAACATAAATTAGTCCTGACTTTGAGGATATTATATTCCTGAGGACTTTTTGGTTACGATCAACATTGCAAACTTCGTAAGCTTCGCTGGACCCTGTGATGGGACAGGGTCTATTAGATTTAATGACCGAACTTTTTAAAGCCATTACTTATTGTACGGCTTTTGCAGTATTCCCACAAGTTTGATTTATAATTCCTTTAAAATTTAGCCTTAAATCAGGATTTATACCAATTTTCTTTTCAGCTGATTAAGAAAATGGTTTTATAGAAGTTTATCCATGATTGATATTTCATTCCTACGAAACGATTTAAAACGCGTTCAAGCCTGTATTTCCAGAAAGAAATTTGATTGTAATTTCGATACGGTTTTAAACTTAGATTCAGAGCGAAGGACTGCGATTGCCCAGGCTGAGAAGGCAAGGGCAGGGCAGAAGGCGGTGAATGGAGAGATGGCTAATTTGACAAAGGGTTCACCTGAGTTTCTTGCCAAAGTGGCTGAAATGAAAGAATTAGCAGGGAAAGTTAAAGAATTGGAAGCTTTTGCTAAGCAAGCTGATGAGGATTTTAAGGCTGCTTTTATGACCATCCCAAATGTTCCGCACGAATCGGTTCCTGATGGTAGAGGGGAAGAGGATAATCAAACTATTTCAACTTGGGGAAATATCGAGGGAGATTTCCCTCATGCACTCCCTCATTATGACATTCCATGGTTTGAGCAAATGATTGATTTCCCGCGTGGCGTAAAGGTTGCGGGCGCCGGCTTCCCTTTTTACCTCGGGGATATGTCTAAACTGGTCAGGGCTTTGATTAACTTTTTCCTGGAGGAGGCCGGGTGCAAAGGATACGAGGAAGTTCACTCGCCTATCGTAGTAAACGCGGCCAGTGCAACCGCCACGGGGCAATTACCTGATAAAGAAGGACAAATGTATGTGGACCCGAATGAAGACATCTACCTGATACCGACCGCAGAAGTACCGGTAACAAATTTCTTTAGGGATGAAATTCTTTCAGCCGATCAATTACCGGTAAAGAGGTGTGCGTACACACCTTGTTTCCGAAGGGAGGCGGGGAGCTGGGGGAAGGATGTACGAGGGTTAAATAGGCTCCACCAGTTTGACAAAGTTGAACTAGTTAAATGGACGCATCCCGATGATAGCTTCAATGAGCTCGAATCCCTACGATTGGATGCAGAAAGCCTTCTTCAAAAATTGAATCTACCTTACCGTGTACTTTTGATTTGTGCAGGTGATATAGGTTTTCCTCACTCCAAGCAGTATGACCTGGAAGTATGGGCTGCAGGGCAAAAAAGGTGGTTGGAGGTCTCCAGTTGCAGTAACTTTACAGACTTCCAGGCAAGGCGGGCAAATATTCGATTTCGTGGTAATACGGGTAAACCTGAACCTGTTCACACCTTAAATGGATCGGCTTTAGCCATCCCTCGAGTACTTGCAGCTATACTTGAAAATAATTTGCAGGACGATGGCCGGGTGAAAATTCCTTCTTGCCTCCAAAAATGGTTCCCACACGAAACCATTGGCATTTAATTTCTTTAATGTTTCCTGCACCCAATGAGCAACTGAGTGATTTACAGAGTAAGGCGAAGGATTTATTCAGGCTTTACCCATTTGAGTTGTGGCATAAAAAGACTCATGATTACCTCAATCAAGCTTCTTCAGTTGGTGAAACAATAAGTATTTCATGCTCAGGCGGAGCCGATTCGGTATTTGCAGCACTCTTGGCTTGGTCTTATTTCAAAGGGCAAATTAATCTAATTCATGTGAACCATGGAATTCGTGAAAAGGCAGCACTGCGGGATGAAGGATTTGTTAGAATGATAGGCGAATGCCTTTGCTGTAACACCACTATCCTGAAAATTCAGTCTCAAGATAAGACCGATGAGGGCTCACTAAGGCAAGCAAGGATGAATGCAGTCAGGGCGGAAGTAAGCAAAAACCACACTCGAGCCCTTATCCAAGGTCACCAGGCAGATGATATCGCTGAATCTCTTCTTTGGAGGATTTCGCGAGGAGCTTCCCCTGAGGGCTTGACTTCCCCAAGTCCTTACAAAATTTATAAAGGGCTTGTTTTCCTGAGACCTTTTTTAACATTTAGTCGTCAAGACATCAGAGAATCTCTGGAATCTTTTTCCATCCCCTGGGTTGATGATGAAACTAATTTTGAACCCAAGTATCAACGCAATCGTTTACGTCTGAATGTGACTGGCTTATGGAAATCTTCTGTAGACCGTGACTTGCTCACTGGGGTTCAGCAAACCCGCGACTTAGTTGAGGAACAGAATGAAGCCATTTCGGAATGGGTCAGCCGTGCATACGAACAAGTTATCGACGAGGGTGGTGTTAGGAAAAAACTATTCTTAGATCTTCCAAGCGCCATCAAGCGAGGAGTACTTATCACATGGCTAGCTAGCATGAAGATAGAATTTTCCCACAAACAGCTTACTGAAATTATTCATATTTCTTCAAGCTGTCCTACAACCCAGAAAATAAACTTAAAAGGGAACGGTTTTATTTTCATAGGTGACGACCTGATATCGGTTGCAAAACCTATGGAAAAAGCCAGATCTTTCCCTCGATGCAATCTCCCTGAAGAGGGCACAGTATATTTGCCCAGTGGAGCCAAGCTTTCCTTGGGCATGGTTTGCATTGAAAGTTCGGATTCACTGAAGAATTTCAAGAACAAATGTAATGCAAATAAGAATGCATGGATTAATGCGGACGCCATTCTGCCCAGTTCAATTTATTGTCGAACACGAACAGAAGGTGACCTTTACCATAAACTTGGCTCCAGTGGTGCAAAAAGTGTAAAGAAGGTAATGATTGACCATAAAATCCCTCATGCAGATAGGGATGCGGTCCCCTTAATTATTGTAGAAAAGAAAGGTATTGCTTGGATTCCCGGGCTACCTCCCTCCGAAAAACTCAAGATATTGCCATCGACAAAAAGGGTAATGCATTTGACTTACAGCCCTTGTGTAACATGATGTAGAGTGTGGATAACAGCACTCAAAAAGACCCAGACAAACAACCTAAGACTTTTCAACCCAAGGTTTTCCTTATTTGGCTTGCCGTCCTTGCCGCGATCATCGGATTGGTAATGGCCCAATCAGGAGAAATCTCTCCCACGCACCGTTCTCTATCTTCGGTGGATGAATTATTGATTGCTGCTCAAGACGAACGCATCGAAAAAGCGAGTATTCAGAGTGATCCCAAGGGCGGCGAAGAATGGTACTCTATCCAAGGCAAAGTGACCAACCCTGCATTCGAGATTGATGAGAACCAATACAAAACCTTACCTTTTATTGTAAAAGGAAGAGTCACTGAATCTGAGTATAAAGAACTTCGGGAGCTCCTTGGTAACCGACTGCGAGAGGAACCATCCAGTACTTTATGGACAGATTTACTTTTCAGTTTACTTCCTTTTTTGCTCATTATTGGTCTGCTTTACTTTCTCTTTGTTCGGCAATTGCGGATGGCAGGTAAGGGTGCTTTGAGTTTTGGCAAAAGCAAAGCCAAGCTTTTGACCCGTGAAAATGAGAAAATTCTCTTTGAACATGTGGCGGGTTGTGATGAGGCCAAGGAAGAAGTTTCCGAGATTGTTGACTTTCTTAAAGATCCCAAGAGATTCAGGAAAATTGGTGGTACGATCCCTAAGGGTGTATTGATGGTTGGCCCTCCGGGTACGGGTAAAACCCTTCTTGCCAAGGCGGTTGCAGGAGAGGCAGAAGTTCCGTTTTTCAGTATCAGCGGTTCAGACTTTGTTGAAATGTTTGTGGGTGTTGGTGCTGCCCGTGTGCGTGACATGTTTGAACAGGGCCGAAAAAACTCACCTTGCTTAATATTTATTGACGAAATTGATGCTGTTGGTCGGCAACGCGGAGCTGGGCTTGGTGGTGGAAACGACGAACGCGAGCAAACGCTGAACTCTCTTCTTGTTGAGATGGATGGTTTTGATGGCCATGAAGGTGTTATTATTATCGCAGCAACTAATCGACCCGATGTTTTGGACAACGCTCTATTACGCCCAGGGCGTTTTGACCGACAAGTGGTGATCGATCTTCCAGATATGGAAGGACGTGAGCAAATCTTGAAAGTTCACGCTAAGAAGATAAAACTTTCTGAAAATGTTATGTTAGATTCTCTTGCCCGGGCGACATCTGGGTTTTCAGGTGCAGATCTTGCCAACCTTTTAAATGAAGGTGCATTAATTGCAGCCCGCCGGCGCAAAAAGGCAGTTGAAAGAATAGATCTTGATGATGCCCGCGAAAAGATCTCATTTGGCCGGGAGCGCCGCAGGGTTATGGACGATGAAGACCGCAAAATTATTGCTTACCATGAAGCAGGTCATGCAATTGTTCAGGCGGTTGTAGATGACGGGCTGCTTCCTATACACAAAGTTACTATCATTCCGCGCGGACAGAGCTTAGGCAGCACCATGTTTACTCCAAAGAAAGATATTCTTAACCATAGCAAGCGAAGAGTGCTTAACCAGATTTGCTGTGCCATGGGTGGACGTGCTGCCGAAGAGATTGAAATTGGGGATGTTACTAGCGGGGCCGCTGGGGATATCCGTATGGCTACCAATATTGCAAGAAGTATGGTTTGTGATTGGGGTATGAGTGACCTAGGGATGATTTCTTTTGGTGACAAACAAGATCAAGTCTTTTTAGGCAAAGAATTATCGCGGGCCCAAAATTACAGCGAAGAGACTGCCCAGAAAATTGATTTTGCTATTAAAGATGTGATTGATGTGCAGTACAAACGTGCCAAGGAAATTCTGACAGACAAGATTGACGCACTTCATGCCTCAGCCGCTGCCTTACTTGAACATGAAACCATTGAAGGTAAACATGTACATGAAATACTGGAGCAAGGTAAGATTGTCTCTGAGATCGTTAAATCTACACCAGATATTCCCGAAGATAATAAATCTGAGAAGGATGGAACTACATCCGAAGAAGACGATAAGGCAGAAGATATGGGGACTGAGCCCGAGCCCGCCGGTGCTCCCGCGTAGTCATCTTCTAAATTTCCTTGAATAACAAGCAATATTTGCTATAAAAATAAATTATGAGCAGACATCCTAGTTTTAAGCCACCTGGTGGCAGTACAACACGCAGAAATGTTTTAAAGAGATTTGAGCGCGTCGACTTGCTTCGCAAGCGTGGTCAGTGGAAAGAGGGAGACCGTGTGGTTTCTCTAGTTAAAACAAAGCCAGAGGAATAAGTTGTTATTTCATTTTTCTGCTACCCAATCTTCATAAGCCTTACTTCCGGTAGCATTGATGACAATCCATTGAGGGTTTTCGTAGGTGTGTTTCTTTAGCACTATTTGGTGTGCTCTTTCCACATTTTCATCTTTAGCCTTTAAACTTATCTTCCATTCTTCCTCACAAACCATTTTGCCATTCCATTTGTATATGCTTTGAATCGGACCTTGGATTTGCACACAAGCAACAATTTCCTCTTCTAGCAGAATATTGGCCACATGCCTTGCATCTTTCTCGTTAGGGAATGTACATAGAATTATTTTCATATTATTTTCTTTTCAAATTACCATTGCTAAAATCTTCACCTACAAGTATTTGTAGCCCTTTATTCTACCTATAAAAGAACCATCATTGTGAGAGACGAATACCTTAAAGAAGCCCAAAATATTATAGCTGACCCTAATACCCTAATAAATGTGGTATCCAGGAGATCAAAACAACTCAAGCATGGCAACAAGCCTTTGGTGGAGTCACTAGAAAAACTAGAACCGGAAGATATTGCACTACGTGAAATCATTGAAGGTAAGATCTCCTATCAGGAATGGGACGAGTCCGAAGACTCCTGATATTTAGTTTATTCGAGTGCACTGTTGCGATATAACAGTGTATTGATTTGTATGCCTAAAAAAGCTAAAGGTTATAGTGGTAACCCTGTAATCACTAACAGTAAAGCAAGGCATAAGTTCTCTTTGGGGGATAAGTACGAAGCAGGATTAGTTCTGCTCGGGACTGAAGTTAAATCCATTAGGTTGGGAAATGCTCAGGTGAACGAATCCTACGCCAGGTTTATTAAAAATGAACTGTTTTTATTTAATACCCATATTGCAGAATATGAATATGGAGGAGAGCAAAACCATGAACCGCAAAGACCGAGGAAGCTCTTGGTTAAATCTAAAGAGATAGAAAGACTGCGTGCTGAAGTAGAAGCATCTGGTAAGACAATTGTTCCTTTACGGTTATATTTTAAAAATGCACTCATTAAGTGTGAACTTGCTGTTGGTGTAGGCAAAAATCAACGAGATAAAAGGCAGGACTTAAAGAAGAAAGTTGCGAACCGTGAGGCAGATCAAGCTTTAAAGAATTCTCTCAAGAGATGATTGATATCATTCTTTTTCAGCCTGAAATTCCGCAAAACACCGGAAATATTGGAAGAATTTGTGCATTTGCCGGTTGCAGGCTTCACCTCATTCATCCGCTTGGGTTTGAAATTAATGATAAAAACTTGAAAAGGGCGGGCATGGATTACTGGAAAGACCTAGATGTTTATGAGTACTCAAATTGGGAACACTTTCAGCGGTCATCGAATATTCCTAAGAGACTTCATCTTCTTACAACCCATGCAGAAAAATCAATTTGGGATGTCAGTTTTCAGAAAGGAGATGGACTTATCTTTGGCAATGAAGGACATGGAGCACCAGAAAGCATTCATAATGCGGTCCAGGAAAGGATCAAGATCCCTCAGTTCAAGAAAGATCTTCGTTCCTTAAACCTTGCTGTTTCTGTTGGAATTGCTAGCTACGAGGCAATTCGGCAAATCCAAAAGTGAAACCCCCACTCGTTTCGATCATTCTGCCTTACCGCAATGTATCGAACGAAATTGATCACTGCCTGACTTCTATTAAAAACCAGACGCTCAAGGATTGGGAACTTGTCGCGATCGATGATGGTTCTACTGATGACTCTTTTGATCTTCTATCCTCTGCATCTAAATCTGACTCTCGGATACAAATATACCGCTCTCCTGGTGACGGGATTGTGGATGCTCTAAATCTGGGCTTAAAGGTCTCTCGTTCTCCATTGGTTGCAAGAATGGATGGGGATGACAAGATGATGCCTTCTCGATTACAGAAACAGTGTAGCTTTCTAAAAGAAAATCCTGGAGTCGGTCTAGTTTCATCTCAAGTAACTTACCGGAGTGTAACCCAAGAAATTTCAACATCTGGCTTCATGCATTATGTGGAATGGAGTAATGATGTCTTAACAGAAGAAGAAATTGAATTGTCTCAATTTGAGGAAAGTCCAGTTGTTCACCCAAGTGTAATGTTCAGGAAGGATGTAATCATTAAAAAAGGAGGCTACCATAAAGGTCCTTTTCCTGAAGATTATGAACTTTGGCTTCGTTGCCTCTCTATGGGAGTTACATTCCACAAAATACAGGAAAGACTATTGGAATGGGTTGATTCAGGTAAAAGGGCATCCAGAATGCAACCCCAATATTCAAGGGATGCTTTCCAATTTACAAAAGCACTCTATTTAGGATCTTGGCTGAGTCGAAAAGGTATAGTAGGTAAGTCTTTATCAGCATGGGGTGCAGGAAAAGTTGCTAGAAACCAAGCGACTTTCTTAAGTCAAAATGATCTGCACATCGAGAGATTCTATGATATAGACCCCGCTAAAATTGGTCGATCTATTGAAGGAGCACCCGTTGTTAGTATTGTTGATATTTATCCCAGGGATCAGGAGTTTTTGCTTATTCTTTCGGGAGCTCGCTCAATAAAACCTAAAATAAAAACTTTTTTAAACGAAAGAAAACTTATACGAGGGAAGCATTATTTATTCTTGGCTTAGCTTACTATTTTAAGGAGTATCTAATCAAACCCTCGCCACAATAAATGTACCATGATCAGATGTACTCTCTTACACTTCATCGCCCAAACAATAATCTTCTCTTTTTGCTATGCCAAAAGTAATCCGCCATCAGGTTTCATATCCTTATTTAATGGCGTTAACCTTGATGGGTGGTGGGGTGCGAAAACTGAAGACCCTTCCGCTTGGAAGAACTTAAGCCCAGCAAAATATTTTTTAAAATGGCAAGCTAGCCTTAAAAATATTCATACTCACTGGACTGTTGAAGACGGTGTTTTGGTTAACGATGGTCATGGCCTTTTTTTAACCACTGAAAAGAACTTTGGTGATTTTGAGTTACGTTTAGAGTACAAAACATTCCCAAATGCCGACAGCGGTGTATACCTTCGGGGTGTCCCTCAGGTTCAAATATGGGATACCACTAAAGAAGGTGGGAAATGGAAATATGGTGCCGACAAAGGGTCCGGGGGATTATGGAATAATGGGTCTCCGAGTGTCCCCGGGCGTGATCCATTAGTCCATGCTGACAAACCATTTGGTGAGTGGAACCAACTTAATATAAAGATGACCGGTGACAGGGTGACGGTAAATCTAAACCAAAAACTTGTGGTGAATGACAGTCCTTTGATGAATTATTGGGACCGCCGTACTCCTGTAAACAAGAGAAAGCCGCTTATTTCAAAAGGACCCATTCAGCTTCAAACCCATGGTGGGGAAATACGATGGAAAAATATTTTCTTAAAAGAAATATCAAAGTCATCAAGTAATAATAAAATTGATAGTAAAGCTTTCAGTACGATCTTTAATGGCAAAGATTTCTCTGGGTGGAGTGGGGCGGTCAAAAGCTATGAGGTGACTGATTCTGCCTTGCAGTGTAAGCCCGGCAAAGGAGGAACTCTTTACACCAATAAAAGGTACCGAGATTTCTGGGTTAAATTGGATATCAAGATTCCCGCTGGTGGAAATAATGGCCTTGCCTTAAGATACCCTGGGAAAGGAGACCCTGCATACATGGGCATGTGCGAACTTCAAGTGCTGGATGATATGCACCCAAGGCACTCGATGCTTGATCCGCGTCAGTACCACGGTTCGGCTTATGGCATGGCGCCGGCCATGCAAGGATACTTGAAGCCGGTGGGCGAGTGGAATCAGCAAGAAGTAATCGTCAAAGGAAGTGAAGTCTCTGTTTTTTTAAATAGCAAAATGATTTTAAATACAGACTTATCCAAAACAAAAGATTTTATGGGTAATAAAAAATACCCAGGCCGATTACTTAAGGAAGGTCACTTCGGCTTTGCTGGTCATGGCGATTCAGTTGCATTTAAAAATGTCAGGATTTTGGAGTTTAATTGATATTACTTCATGCAATCGACTTATTTAGCGAACTTGATTAATCTTCAACTGCAACATTCAGCAGTATGCGGAGAATCATAACTTCACTCATTGTAAGTATGGTCGTCACAAATAAGGAAACCCAAAAGATTTTATGGTACATTTTATAATTTCTTCCAAAAAAAATCATCGGTAGAATTCCTATTCTAAGTAAGCAGAGGGAATTGACTGCTAAAATCACCCAACCCAAAATGTGCGTCCAAAGTGGCATACTTATCTTTTAATCATTTTTTATTTTTAGTCGAGGTTCTCCATCATGCCTAAAGACCTTGGGTTCAATCTATTTGCCGACATTGATAAGTCGTGCACAGAGGAAATTCGTAAATTAGGCATGGATGCTAAAGTAACAGTTGTAAAAGGAGGGGTTGAAATTACATTTCTCAAAACTCCCTCCTCGATCTCCTCAAGCTTATCTCATTTGCCCATACGGGGTTTGGACTTCTCAATTGTTCAGTTGCCAAGCCTTAACGAAATAAAAGGATTTTCTCTGGTATCTTTAGCATTGCCAAATAATAGCAAGTTAGACCTAGCCAATCTCAGTTGTTTTCAACTTAAAAGGTTGAAGGCAGAGGGAATTCAATCGGATGATTTTGACTCTTTATGTCATCACCCTTTGTCTGGTTTGTCTATCCCAAGATCTAACATTCAGGATATTGAGTTCGTGCGTGAGCTAAGCTTGAAATACCTAAATGTAGGGCACTCCACCATAAGCTCCCTAAAACCATTTGAAGGTAAAACAGAACTGAAAGAGCTTGATGTCTTTAAGTGTAGGATTGACGATATTCGGGCTATCGCTGATTGCTCCCTTGAGAAAATCAACCTTTCTGGGAATCTCATTTCTGATTTATCTCCACTTTCTGGGATGCCTGTAAAGGTCCTGGAAATGAGGGCGACCAAAATTGAATCACTAGACCCCATTGCAGAATGCCCGTTGGAGGTGTTGCACTTACCAGGGTCTCCAATCTCTTACATTAGTAGCGTCTCCCATTGTCCCATTCGAGAACTCAATCTTGTTGGTTTAACCCTTAAGGACTTTGAATGCGTTCAAAGCATGCCACTCGAATCGCTGTCAGTTTCACCTGATAAATTAACCAAGGACCAGTTTGGCTTACTGAAAGACTTAGACCTTATGTATCTTGCTGGACCTGGTGATGAAAAACAACAGACACCCAAAGTTTTTTTTGATAAGTATTCTTCTTTCTTTTAAAAGGGTACATTTATTGATGATTCAAATCTTGTCCATGACGCACTTTGTCAGTAGAAAGATATGAATGGTACGGGATCCACTTGGTGAAACGAAAGACTACTACGATGTTATCGTCGTCGGAAGCGGTTTGGGCGGATTAACTGGGGCCAATTGTTTAGCAAAGCAAGGGCATTCAGTACTTCTCCTTGAGCACCACTACCAGTTTGGTGGCTTGGCCACTTGGTTCAAGAGAGCAGGGGGGCATATATTCGATATTTCCCTTCACGGATTTCCTGTTGGAATGATCAAGTCATGCCGTCGGTATTGGACCAAAGAGATTGCTGACTCGATTGTTCAGCTCAAAAACATCAGGTTCGTTAATCCGCAGTATGACCTTCGTACCACCTTTGATCGGCTTGATTTCACCCAAATTCTTCAGGATAAATTTAAGATAGCCAAAGAAAAAATAGAAGGCTTTTATGACCATCTTCGGAAAATGGATTATTTTGCGGGTGACACCAGGACCATTGCAGATCTCCTCGAGGAATTCTTTCCAGGTCAGGAAGATGTAAAGAGACTGCTACTGGAACCTATCTCTTATGCAAATGGCTCATCTTTCCTTGATCCCGCTTTTGCGTATGGCATAGTTTTCACAAATTTCATGCGAAAAGGTATCTACACCTTTAAGGATGGGACGGATGTTCTCATCAAGAAAATGGTAGAGGAATTGAGAAAGAACGGAGCCACCCTCAAAAGACAGTGCCTCGTTGAAAAACTTATTACCAGTGAAAAAGATGGTGCGCACCATGTATCGGGAGTGGTTGTAAACGGAAAGGAAATCCGCTGTGGAGCTGTTCTTTCAAACGCAAATTTAAAAAGTACGGTTGAAAAACTTCTAGGCTTAAAACGATTACCTGAGAAATTTGCCAACTTGGCGAGTAAAGTAAGACTAAACAGCACATCGTGCCAAGTATACATCGGACTAAAGAAGGGTGCCATCATACCTGAATCAGTCGGGGATCTTGTATTCACCTCAGAAGCCAGTCAGTTTTCAACGGAAGAACTTACAGATTTTAACACCTCCAGCAGAACTTTCTCTATCTATTACCCAGACACGAGACCGCACAGAAAGGACCCAAAGTATAGTATTGTTGCCTCCATTAATGCTAAATGGAAAGACTGGCAGGATTTATCTGAAGAAGAATATCAAAAAGCCAAGAAACGCTTGTGTGATGAAAGTGTAGAGGCACTTGAAAAAATTATTCCTGATATAAGAGATAAAATCGAGCATTTGGAAGCTGCTACCCCAAGAACGATTCGTCATTACACGCAACACGCTGATGGAGCCACATTTGGTACCAAATTTGAGGGGCTCGAGGTTTCCGATTCTCTCCCTGATTACGCACCCGGTCTGTTCCATGCAGGGTCAGTTGGCATTATCATGTCGGGCTGGTTGGGTACTATTAATTACGGGGTAATCACCGCTAACAAAGTGGACCGCTTCCTGCGCTCAAAATTAAAAGAAATTCCAGCTTAATCACCTGCCTGAAGTGAAGACTTTACCTTCATTGAAATAAGCCTGTTCAAAAGGTCAGATTTTATATTTATTACTACGATGGATGAAATTCAAAGGCTAATTCCGCACAGACCCCCGTTTTTGTTTGTAGATAAGATACTTGAAGTAAGCGAAGATGGTGCAAAAACTTCACTTAGCGTTTCCGGTGATATGCCCTTTTTTAAGGGTCATTACCCTGGTAATCCTATCATGCCAGGAGTTCTTTTATCAGAGTCTGTTTTTCAAACGGGTGCTATTTATTTATCCAAGCAAGTGATTGGCGCAGAGGAACTGACTAGTGACTCGGTGACTCCAGTTCTTTCGCGTATAAGAGATGCTCGATTTAAAAGAATGGTTAAGCCCGGAGATGAATTAGTAATTTCTGTATTCATGGTCGATAAGGTGGGGCATTTTTTCAACCTTCGGGGTGAAGTCAGTAATGGAGGAAAAACAGTGATGACTGTTTCCTTTGCCCTGGCTTTGGTTAAATAATGCATGGCCATGAGCTTCCTTGGAGTTAAAGACAAGACTTTTCTCATTTCTGGTTTTGCCAACCGCAAGAGTGTGGCCTGGGTTGTATCTCAAACCCTAGCCAAAGAAGGAGCCCATGTAATTTTTTCCGTGAGGAGTGAAAAAAGAAAAAATGAATTATTGGCCTTAAGTCCGAATTCAACCGTTTTTGTTTGTGATTTTGAATGTAAGGAAAATGTTGAGAAATTAGGTGTAGAGCTTAAGAATTCTGAAGTTAAGCTCCACGGACTGCTGCACTCCATTGCCTATGCTAACTACTCAGAAGGCATGAAGCCCTTTCACGAAACCAAACGTGAAGATTTTCTTCAAGCCATGGAAATATCCTCTTTTTCACTGGTTGAACTTTCCAACGCCTGCAAGCCGGTTCTAGTTAGGGATGCTTCAGTTGTCACCATTGGTATATCATCGATCGAAGTAACAGCGGAGAACTATGGGTATATGGCTCCAGTCAAGGCATCCCTCGAAGCAAATGTCCGCTATCTTGCTAAATCATTTTCCAATTTCTCCAACATTCGATTCAACTCAGTTAATGCAGGTCCATTAAAAACAAGTGCTTCTGCAGGCATCCCCGGGTATTTAGTAAACTACCTGTATGCGGAAAAACTTACCTTTAGAAAAAAAGCTCTTCAAACCAGTGAGGTTTCTAACCTAGCAGTCTTTTTGTTAAGTCCCAAGTCATCGGGCATTAATGGTCAGGGAGTGGTTATAGATGCCGGCATGGGTTTTAATTATTTTGACAAGGAGATTGTGGAAGATTCGATGCAAATCAAGTCGTGAAATTTCAAAATGTAGCAATCGAGGCTATGGCCTATTCACTACCTGAGCAAATTGTTACCTCAGAACAAATCGAGAATGAGCTGTCTCCACTTTATGACCGACTTGGGTTAAAGACTGGTCGTCTTGAATTAATGACCGGAATAAAGGAAAGAAGGTTTTGGCCATCCGATTCACTTGCCTCAGCAGGCTCTGCAGAAGCCGGAATCAAACTCCTAGCAAATGAGGGGGTCGCACCTGAGGAAGTAGACCTATTGATCCATTCTTCGGTTTGCCGGGACAGGCTAGAACCTGCGACTGCATCATATGTCCATAAGTTTATGGGCTTACCTGGGTCTACCCAGATTATGGATATTTCAAATGCATGCCTTGGCTTTCTTAATTCAGTGGTTTTAGCATCTGGCATGATTGAATCTGGACAAATAAAGAGAGCAATTATTGTTTCTGCAGAAAATGGTAAGCCTTTGGTGGATAAAACCATTGATATTTTGAACCAGGATCATCACACGCGGCAGAGTATTAAACCATATTTTGCCAACCTTACCATTGGTGCCTCGGCTGTGGCTTGGTCAATTTGCCACAAGGAGGAATTGGAGCAAAATGCTCCAGGTCTTGGGTTTTGTGAATGCCGAACGGACACATCTTTTAATCACCTCTGTGAGGGGGATACTTCAGGGGATGACCTCATTATGCAAACCGACTCCGAAGAATTGCTTCATGCTGGTATATCTGTCGCTAAAGGAGCATGGGATAAATTCTCTCAAACTTCCGGCTGGACACCTGAAGACCCAGATCTATTGATCACGCACCAGGTTGGGAAGGCCCACACTAACGCAGTTTTTCAAGCACTAAGCCTTGACCCTTTGAAAAACTTTTCAAGCTACGAAAAGTTAGGTAATTGCGGAGCATCTTCATTGCCGATTACTTACACCTTAGCTTGCGAAGACAATAGAAAAAATAAACATAAGAAGGTTGTTCTAATGGGAATAGGCAGCGGTCTTTCTTCGATTATGCTCTCGTTAAACCATTCACATTAATTGAACTACTCTGACCAGTATCCATTTTCAGGTAAATACTACCTGGATCAGTATGGCCATAAAATGCACTATTTGGATGAAGGCCCAGAAGACGGGCCGGTAGTCTTATTATTACATGGAAATCCGACTTGGTCGTTCATGTACAGAAATGTAGTCCAAAAACTTAAAAATACCCACCGATGCATCGCCCCGGATCATATAGGATGTGGTCTATCCGAGAAACCCGGGGTTACCGACTTTCCTTACAACTTAAAAAGTCATGCTGAAAATATTTGGGGGTTGCTCGAGCACCTAGGTATTGAGCAATTCTCATTAGTTGTGCATGATTGGGGAGGAGCCATCGGACTCACTGCTTTCCGTGATCAACTTGATCGGATACAAAAACTCACCATTTTAAATACTGCTGCTTTTATTGATAAGGATGTGCCCAAGAGAATCCTCTTTTGCAGGCTTCCCTTCATTGGTGATTTTTTTGTGCGAGGGTTGAACGGATTTGCTTGGCCCGCTACCTTTATGGCCTCCGCTAAAGGTCTTTCTCGAAGAATCAAGAGGGGATTACTCGCACCTTATGGCAACTGGCGGAATCGCGTTGCAGTTTGGCGTTTCGTTAAAGACATCCCTTTCGAGGAAAATCACCCCACGGGCCCACTGTTGAGAGAAACTGAAAATGTGCTTAAGAACTTGGATAATATTCCAACGATTGCATGTTGGGGAATGAAAGACTTCTGCTTCAACCCTGATTATCTTGAGAAATGGAAAAGGCTTATACCCAGTCTTATTTCCCATGAATTTCATGATGCTGGCCATTACATCCTCGAAGATGAGTGCGAGGAATGTGTACAGATAATTTCTTCATTCATAAGAAAACCCTCTGATTCCTAGATCTTGCAATTACCGAAAGAGCGAGGCATGGTAATCGAGTGACTCAATCTCGCAAAAGCCTTCATAGTCGTGAAGAAAGGACACATAATGTTGTACCTGTCACCCCTCACGATCTTACGAGTCAAGCGTATCACCGCGAAACTCCGCGAAGCAAAGGAGTAAGCATGGGGTTTGCTATAAGCCTTGTAATCTGGGCATTCTTTATTGTTTTCCTGTTTTTCATCCTAGAGCTTCTTATTGGGTCATGGGAGCAATTCAAATAGAAAATGACCCTAAGGTGAAGGATGCCCTCCTGGCATTTGAAGAGTACTTAACTGGGCATCGGCGCCTTTCTGTACACACCAGTAGGAATTACCTTCATGCTATCCATACATTTTGGGAATGGAATAATAGTGCGTGCAACCCTGCAAAAGATCTTTTTTCGATTAAAAAAGACATTGCGAGGTCATACTTAATTGAAGCCCAGCAAAAAATTTCACGCATCACCTTGCGCAATCATGTTTCTGGCCTTCGAAACTTCTTTAAGTTCTGCATAGAGAGAAAACTGTGCAATGAAAACCCTTTTCATAACCTAACTTTACCCAAGACGGAAAAAAAACTCCCTAAGTATTTAACCGAAAAAGAAATCCTGAGATTACTTGAACAGCCAAAATCGATTGGCACGAAATCCAAAAAAGGAAATTTCATCCAACTCCGAGATCAAATGATTCTTGAAATTCTTTACGGAGGTGGATTGCGGGTAAGCGAACTGACCGCACTTAACTTCGGAGATATTAACTGGGAGAAAAAAGCAATAAAAGTTACAGGCAAAGGAAATAAACAGCGTATTTGCCCCGTTGGAGATAGGGCAATCAAAGCAATTGGTAGCTTTCAGAATGATCAGCAAGTAAGCCCTTCCTCAGTGGATCCAATCATTACCGCTCAAAATGGCAAGAGATTGTCCGCTAGGAGTGTACAACTTATACTCAAGAAGTATCTATCTCTTTCAGGGTTACCCTTAGACTTAACTCCACATAAGCTAAGGCACAGTTACGCAACCCATCTTCTTGATCATGGTGCTGATCTTCGGGCGGTGCAGGAAATGCTTGGCCATAGTAGTCTTTCAACAACCCAGATTTATACCCATGTCTCTGTGGCAAAGCTCAAGAAAACACATGGGCAGGCTCATCCACGGGCATGAAATTGTAACAGGATGGTGAAAACATCTTGATTTAGGTTCTGAAAATTAAGATAAGAAACATGTCACATGAAAAATATATTCTTACTTTCACTTCTTTTTACCCTTTGCCCTGTTTATTCAAAAGTAAATCAATTTGATTTCAAAGACCCAAAAGGAGTGAACAGTATTTTGTTTCACTTGGATGCACCTCTTGAATCAATCAGTGGCTCGGGTAATGATATTTCGGGGATCGTTCACTTTGATTCCAGTAAGCCCGAGACCATACGAGGGGAAATTATACTTAAATCCAAAAGCCTTCATGTTGGAAACCCGGTCCTAAAAGAACATATGCATGGTGAAAATTGGCTGAATGCAGTCAAGTTCCCTGAAATCAAGCTGTCTTTTGATTCAATGGAAATTGTGAAAAAAGAGGGAGGGAATCTACATGGGGAGATTAATGCAAAAATGACAATTCGTAATATCACCCTGGCCATGTCCATTCCAGTAAAAATTTCTTATCTCGAGGGCTTGCTGGAGAAAAGAAATCGAGTGCCCGGTGACCTCTTGGTTGTGAGGTCAAAATTCTCGGTCAAGCGTGATGATTTTAACATACAAAAAGGGAAAAATCTGGACAAGGTGGCCAATGAAATTGAAATAATTTTAAACCTTGCGGGATCAGCCCCGACCAAATAATTTATGTTTACCCCACGGAGAACACCCTCATGTTCTCCACCCCAACAAGCGAGAACACATTGTGTTCTCGCTTTTTTTTGCGTTTGCTTTATTTTGCTATCTTTTTCTTTCCCGTCATGACATGTAAAGATATTCACCCAATTAGAGGCAGGCAGGTAGAGCGTAGCCAAAAAGAAAAGCTTCTTGGTCAGAAAGGTTCTGTCTTTTGGTTGTGTGGATTGTCAGGTTCAGGGAAAAGTACATTAGCCATAGACCTAGAAAATCGTCTTGGTCAGAAAGGGATTTTCAGCATTGTACTCGATGGGGACAACCTGCGGAGTGGACTTAATCAAGACCTCGGGTTCTCCGACGATGACAGACGGGAAAATATTCGTCGTACGACAGAGTTAGCGAAAATCTTATGCCAGTCTGGGGTAGCAGTTATTGTTTCCTGTATCACTCCACTCCAGGAATTCAGAGATTCAGCGAAGGAAAATATCGGAACAGGTGACTATAAAGAAGTTTATGTAAAAGCTTCTTTTTCTGAATGCAAGAAAAGAGATGTCAAAGGCTTATATGCGAAAGCGGCGACATCTGCCGTTCCTGCTTTCACCGGAAGTACCTCAAGCTTTGAGGAGCCCCGCTTGCCTGACCTTACGATAGAAACTGAAAAAGAATCTCTTACGGAATCTTCTTCTAAACTTTATTCTTTTGTAATGAGTACCCTCTCTTCTTCCTGAAAATTTATCATGCAAAACTACAACTTAACTCACCTTCAGCAACTTGAGTCAGAAGCCATCTTTATCCTTAGGGAAACAGCCGCACAATTCGAAAGGCCTGGTCTTTTGTTTTCTGGCGGAAAGGATTCAATTGTTATGGCCCATTTAGCTTACAAGGCTTTTCATCCGTCAAAGATTCCCTTCCCGTTTGTCCATGTTGACACCGGTCATAATTTCCCTGAAACGATTGAGTTTCGTGATAAGTTTATCAAGAAATTAGGCGTTCAGTTACTTGTCGGCTCGGTTCAAGATTCTATTGATCAAGGAACCGCAGTAGAGGAAAAAGGCCCTAATGCCAGTAGGAATGCGCTGCAATCTGTAACTCTGCTGGAAACCATCGATAAAGAATCTCTAGATGCATGCCTGGGTGGCGGCAGGAGAGATGAAGAAAAGGCCCGTGCAAAAGAACGTTTTTTCTCGCATCGTGATTCGTTTGGGCAATGGGATCCGAAAAATCAGCGCCCTGAGCTATGGAATCTTTTTAATGGTCGTAAGAGTCCTGGGGAGAATTTCCGGGTTTTCCCATTAAGTAACTGGACGGAAATGGATGTATGGCAGTATACAAAACTGGAGGGTATCGAACTGCCCAATTTATACTTTGCTCATGAGAGAGAAGTATTTCAGAGAAATGGCTCATTGCTTGCCGTTACTGATTTTGTAACTCCCCAAGAAAATGAAGCGGTGTCTTCAATGACTGTAAGATTTCGAACCATTGGAGATGCAACATGCACGGGTGCGGTGGAATCATCTGCCTCATCCCTTGATGAAGTTATCTCTGAAGTTGCGGCTTCCAGGATCACTGAGCGTGGAGCTCGGGCCGATGACCGCAGGTCGGAAGCGGCAATGGAAGACCGCAAGAAACAAGGATACTTCTAATATCTAACTATTAGTAGAAACAAATTTACAATATTTTCAAATGAACGATACGAAAAATTACTTAGATATGGACCTTCTCCGGTTTACTACAGCTGGAAGTGTTGATGACGGTAAAAGCACCCTAATTGGAAGACTCTTCCATGATACGAAATCTATCTTCGAAGACCAACTGGAAGCGATTGAGCGTAGCAGTAAACAGCGCGGAGATGAGAATGTGAACCTTGCCTTGCTCACGGACGGTTTAAGAGCCGAAAGAGAGCAGGGCATTACAATTGATGTGGCCTACCGCTATTTTGCCACACCCAAACGTAAGTTTATCATAGCTGACACCCCTGGACATATACAGTACACTAGGAATATGGTGACGGGTGCTTCCACAGCAAACCTAGCCCTCATTTTAGTTGATGCCCGGAACGGGGTAATAGAGCAAACTAAGAGGCATACCTTCATTGCCGACCTGCTGGGGATCAAACACATTGCAGTCTGTATCAATAAGATGGACCTTGTTGGCTATGATCAGGATGCGTATGAGAAAATACTTAATCAATTTACGGATTTCGCCAGTCGGCTTGAGAATGTCTCTGACTTAACCTTCATTCCTATCAGTGCATTAAAAGGTGATAATGTGGTGGAACGGTCCGAAGATATGCCTTGGTACAAGGGGCCACCCTTACTTTATCACCTTGAGAATGTTTATGTAGGCTCTGATTTCAATCATGTTGATGCCAGGTTTCCGGTGCAATGGGTGATCAGACCGCACTCTGATGAGTATCATGACTTTCGCGGATTTGGAGGCAGGGTTGCAGGTGGGGTATTTAAGAAAGGAGACGAGGTCAGTGTTCTCCCCTCAGGTTTTTCAACAAAGATCAAAAATATTTTGCTAGCTGATCAAGAAGTGGATCAAGCCTTCCACCCCCAGTCCGTTACCATTTTACTTGAAGACGAAATCGATGTAAGTCGGGGTGATATGTTGGTCAAACCAAACAACCAACCGCATATCTCACAAGATTTAGATGCTCGCATATGTTGGTTTTCTGGAACAAAAAAACTAGTAAAAGGAACCAAATGTATTTTTCGTCACACGACCAAAGAAGCTCAGGCCATAGTTTCAGAAATAAGGTACAAGGTTGATGTGAATACATTAAGAAAAAATGAGGAGGACCTTGAATTTGGAATGAATGATATTGGCCGTATTCAAATTCGGGTATCTCAACCTGTTTTCCATGACACCTACCGTAGGAACCGAAATACCGGGAGTTTCATACTTGTTGACCCCTTTACCAATGAAACTCTTGCAGCTGGCATGCTGAGATGAAAAGAGAGCTTGGCTTTCAATCTATTGAAAAGCTAAAAAAACTAGGCATTCGCCTTATTGACCATCGTGAGTGCAAAATCCTAATTCATCCGCAGTGCAATGGAGAAGGGCTTTGGTTCGGGAGCGGGAATCTTACGCAAGTAAATGATGGTACTGTTATATCATGCGGTAAGTTTCGTAACCAAGGAGACTCAAGAACAGGGACAGGAGCGGGTAAAATGAGGACTCGAGTTTGCCATGCTTGAAGTAGATTTATCCGCCCGTAAAGCCCATAAAATATTTTCCTTACACAAAGCAGACCTTCCGCATAATACAGAAGTTGTCTCAATTGAAGGAGGTTGTTGATTACCCGCAAATGATGGAACGGAGATCGAGCATTTTATTTCCACTGAAAAAAGAAGCCTTGTCCTAAGGCACTCATCAATTTTCAGAAACCAGAGACTGGCGTCTGGTCAATTGACAGATTAGTTGGCTCAGATGGATTTTTAAGCCTATCCAAGGGAAGTCTTATGACGATAGTAAAGTCTAACGACCCTAATGCACTGCATCTTAAGGACCCGGTCGCATTCAGGATCAACCCAAATCGAACTGAGTTAGTATTCTGCAATCATTCCTTCTCTTGGTCTAGTTCTCACTCCGGGCTAAGTCAAAAAGTGGATATTGATAATGAGTACACATTTGTTGATCACAATATCTTATCTTGTGGAAATAGTTGGGATGTAGCATGCAGCCGGATAACGGAGAGATTAGCGGTTCCCAAGGTCGGAGAGTTTTCTCATCTGCCAAGCTTATCGCTTTACTTCTATGATGGAGCATAATGACTTCGTTCTCTCAGCGAAAACAAGAAGGCAGCCAGTAGACCCAGAGGATACTCATGCGAAGAACTTGGCGGTTTAGCTTGGGGGTGGGATGATGAATTCCCTAGATTACATAAAATATCAAATTATTCCCCCTTGTTTCTATCTCCTTACGGAACAGGTAGTTGCAGGTATATTTCAGCAACCAATCTCTTTGACGGCACCATTCTTGCCAGTTGGCAGCAATCTCAAAAAGATTTTTCTCAACCTCTGGTGATTAACCAATTAGATAAAAAAGCGGTAGCTAGCATTCTCAACTAAATGCTCCCTTGCCTTGGAGTCAAAAAGCTGAAAAGTTGACTGACTCAGTTCTTTATCAGCAAATTGAATCATGATAAGTTAGGTCTATGAAAACTTTTCTTGGTTCCACACTATTCCCTTTCTTTATCTCCGCCTTATTCTTTTTTGCCTCTGCGGAAGATAATAAGAGTTTCATTCCTTATACAAACGGGTGGTTTTATATTCCTGGCATTGATCGATCTCTGGATGAATGTCTCGTGATTGAGTTAGAAGATGGAGAGGTTTTGATTGAATTATTCCCAGTTCAGGCTCCCCTACATGTCGCAAGAATCAAGGAACTTGCCTCCAATGGCAGTTATGACGGCGTAGTCTTTCATCGTGTAATTGATGGTTTTATGGCTCAGACTGGGGATGTGGAATTTGGAAAATCAAGTGAGTTTAATGCCAACCTTGTGGGTACAGGAAACTCTGTACTTGAAGACTTGCCAAGTGAGTTTAATGCAATACCTCACCTTCGAGGTATTTGCTCCATGGCACGATCCTCTTCTCCTAATAGTGCAAACAGTCAGTTCTTTATTTGCTTAGCAAACTCTACATTCCTTGACCAACAGTATACGGTTTGGGGACAAGTCATTAGTGGGATGGATTACATTGACCTTGTTCAAAAAGGGCAAAGTTCAAATAATGGGGCAGTAACAAACCCTGATTATATGAAAAAAGTTTATATCCGTGAATTAGCTCAAGATCATATTTCTGGATGGTTGTTTACCAACAGAGAGGTTTATCCCTACTTTTATGATCCAAGCAGTAAGGATTGGCTGTATTATGACACAGTGGGGGAAACCCCAAGGTTTTACGATTTTGAGAAAAATAAATGGCTAAGTCTTTAGCCCTGAATAACGAAATCAATAAATCAAACAAAGGGGGTATTGAGTTTCTTAAAGAAAGCATATGTATGCTCTAAATTGGAAACAAAATTCTTTGGTGGTGGCGAAACCCAGAATCGAACTGGGGACACAAGGATTTTCAGTCCTCTGCTCTACCGACTGAGCTATTTCGCCGAAACACCAAAGCCGTTTAATATGCAAAAATATCCGGGCGGGTCAATGGATAAAGCAGGACCATTCGAGCATATCTTATTTATTATAGGTAATAAGTTGCTCGGATAATGGAGAAAGCACACGCGGCGCTAAAACTGTATCACAAAACCCATAAAAAAGAAGAGCGACAACTCGCTCAGACTCAGGACTCCTCAAACCAATGGTGTCCGCAAAGTCTGTATGTTTCCACACTGGGCCGGTGCTCCATTTCGTGCTAATACCCTCGACTTGCATGAGGAGTAATAAATTCTGACAAATACAGGCACAGGTCGCGTAATCCTCATCCGCTACTTCTGGTTTTTTGCAAAGTAAACTGGAATTTAGATCAGTAAAGCAGGTTACCACAAGCAAGCCAGGAGCATTGCCCCAATCAATCGCTTTCTTTTTTCCTTTCTCAACTAAAACTGGATCGGTCCTGTCCCCTGCAACAACTTGACCAAAAAGTTTTCCAACTTTCTGAATTCTTTCTTTATCGAGAAGATAAAATCGGGCTGGTTGCGTACGATGGTGGTTAGGAGCATTGCGAGCGATGTCAATAAGATCACAGATCAATGAACTTTCAGGCGGGGTGGATTTAAAATGAGAGGGTTTATGGGTCCTTCTCTTTTCAATCAACCACTTTAGTGATTCAGTAGTATTCTTGGGTTCGTTGGAGTCCAAATTTTACGCTTTCCCAAAAACCAAGCTAACATTTGCCCCACCAAAACCACTACTATTACTCATAATCTGCGATACCCCCGTATCTGTTGATTCCCTCAAAAGGTCCAACCTGCCAATGGCTGGGTCAACATCCTGCACATTGGCTGAGCCTGGAAGGAACCCCTCACGAAGTGCGAGGCAACAGAAACCAGCCTCCATGATACTGGAAAGGGAGAGGCCGTGACCAGTAAGAGCTTTGGTGCTCGACACTTTCACAGGATCAACCTTCGCGAAAACTGTATTTAATGCCTTCATTTCAGAAGCATCCCCAATGGGAGTCGAAGGTGCATGGGCATTGATATAATCTATCTGGTCGGGAGTAACACTGGCATCCTTTAAGGCATTACCCATGGCGTCCTCTAATCCTCTCCCGTCCGGGTGGGAGATCGCAACATTATGCCCATCTGATCCTTGCCCCCAGCCAAGGAATTTTGCATAAGGCGTTGCACCTCTCCTTAACGCCTCAGATTCTTTCTCCAAGACTAAGGATACGGCACCGCCGGTTCCCACAAAGCCATTTCGTTTTCGATCGAAGGGCCTCGATGCCTTGCTTGGGTCTGGCTCAAGGGACAAAGCCCGCATCCCACAAAAAGGAACAATGCTTTCAAAATTACAATCTTCTGCCCCCACCACAAGCATACGCTTTTGCCTGCCCAATCTAATTTCATCAAGAGCCATACCGAGAGAATGCCCCGAGGATGCGCAGGCTGAAACCATACCGGTTGAAGACCCTCGTATGCCGAGGGCGGCCACAAGATTAAAACTGAGTGTGCCCGCAATTGAAGCAACGATAGCTAGGGGATTGCAGGCCATTACGCCTCGCTGGTCCATTTTTTGGAAATGTTTATGTATGGATCGCATAGATCCACCAGATGCAGTGTAAAGTCCGACTTCTGGGTCCTTCAAGTCATTGTCACTCAAGGCTGCATCCTGAATCGCTTGCTGGATGGCGCACCATGCATAGAGGACATGAGGGGAGAAGCTTCGAAGGATCGCCCGCGGCACACGATACTGCTCGGGGTAAAGCCAATCCTCTGGGTCAGATGATTCCACATCAAAGCCCTTAAGGGTACCTGCCACTTTCACCGGAGAGGAGTCAGTTTTTAAAAAACCTGGACACTCAATACCATGCCTCAACTCCTTGAGATTGGTAAGCACAGTTGACTTGTCATTGCCAATGCTTGAAATAAACCCGGCACCTGTTATCCAAATTGGTTCCATTCTCTACTTGGTTAAAGTTAATCAATACATGAGCAAGGCAAAAGAATTTTAAAGGTCCTGTACGGATCTATTAAAATCAAGGCTTGGGCTGTATAATTTACGGTCTACTAAACTTCCTTGAATATCCCAGGTCTTCCATGAACCAACCGGCATTCCATTTTCAAAAAACCTCTCATGCCACTTAATACCTGTATCGTACCAAGATATTTCACGACCCTGTTTTTTACCTTCTTTGAAGGAACCCATTACTTTTTTTCGGCCATTTTCGTACCACATATTGTAAGGTCCGTGGTTTTTCCCGTTTTTCTTGCCACCCATCCATCTTGGTCTTCCATCTTCAAAAAAGGTAATCCAATCTCCATGTGGTTTTTCATTCCTAAAGCTTCCCTTGTAAGTAATTTGCCCAAGTTTATTTACTCCAATTGAATCAAGCAGGCCATTTTGAGGATTAATTTTCTTAAATTCACGACCATCTGGAGAAACTAAAATTCCATCATCTTCAAAATTAAACAAAGAAGTATTAGAATCTTTTTGCTTTTCAATTTTTTGGAGCACTTGCTCTTCAAAAGATAATTCCCCGCATGAAAACAAAAATATACAACCAATAATGAATAGGGTGCATCTGCCAATAACAAACATGTTTAAGAAAAATGGTGGAGCCGATCGGGTTCGAACCGACGACCTCCACAATGCCATTGTGGCGCTCTTCCAACTGAGCTACGGCCCCGCTTCTTTACCTTTTACAGACAGTTGTAATTTGCGTCGAGTCTAAATGAAAAAGAGATGAGGTATCAGGATGGTTTCACCAGCCGCATGGGTGGCCGAGTCACGCTGCGCTCTTTCTTAATGACTGGCCTAAATGAAGGGGATGGTGGTTTAAGGGGACTGGATGGCAATTTTGGCTTGGCGGTAAGCTTCGGCGGGGTAGAAGTTGATTTTTCAATAGATGGCAGTTTCAATCCTTTGTACTTTTTGTCGTACCCTCCCGTAGCAATTTTACGAACCTGCACAACACTGGCACCAGTCTTCCGTGCAATGGCTGCTTTGTTTGAATTGGGCTTGGCTAGTAACTCACAAATTTGATCAAACAGCTCTTTATTCATCGAAATTGTTTTCCTGCGTCCCGTGGGAGAAGAATCTAAAATCCGACCTTTCATGGCAGGGCTCGCAAATGGAGCTAAACCCCGAATGAGGTCATTGGTAGTGAGGAAGTCAGTGGAGACATGCTCATTGCTGATTTCATGGAGCTTTTCAAGAAAAGCAGAGGTTTTATCACCCGACCCCTTACGTTTCAACTCGCGTTCAATGCGAAGCTTGATCTCTTCAAATATCTCGTCCGGATCTTTATTTAGGTCTACACTAAAGGTTACTTTACTTTTTGTATTCATAGGAAAATGTAATTATCAAGAAAGGTAATGACTTATTTGCAAGAAAATTGAGATCATCATTATTTTAGACCAAGTAACTAACCAAATCTACTGTACCTTCATAAAGAGATTTCCCGATGATTACTCCTTCTATATTTGGGTACTTGTTAGCTAGATCTAATAGGTCGTCAATATCCTGATTTTTAGATACTCCGCCTGATGCAATAATTTTACAACCCGGGACGGCTTCCGCTATTTCTGCTTGAGCGTTGAGGTTTGGGCCAAGCATCGCCCCATCTGTTGCTACATCCGTGTGAATTATCCATTGAACTCCAAGTTTTACCAATTTTTTGGCAAGCTTAGCAGAAGGTACATCGGTTTTCTCAACCCAGCCCTTGGTCGCAACCATGCCGTCCTTCGAATCTATACCCACTACGATTTTATCAGCACCAAATAAAGATATCATTTCTCCAACCCAGTCAGGGTCTTCACAGGCACGGGTTCCGGTGATAACTCTATTTAAGCCTGTATCAAGTGCTTTCCTGATAGACACTTCATCCCTCATACCTCCCCCAAGTTGAACCTGCAAGCCAGTGGTGGAAACGATGTTGGAAACTACCGATAAATTCTTCGAATCCCCAGAAAACGCACCGTCCAAGTCAACTACATGTAAATGAGACGATCCTTGTTCCTTCCATTTTTTTGCTGGAATAAGAGGGTCATCAAAATAAATAGTTTCAGCATCCGCTTTTCCTTGAAAAAGGCGGACACACTTTCCATTACGTAAGTCGATGGCAGGATAAATCGTCATTACTTTTGATTACTCATTTTATTCGCTACCGCGAACAAAAAGAGTGTGGAACAAACTTGTTTTACCGAAAACTTGCAAAAACCTGGAACTCTTGATTGAAATCCTTCATGCCAAACAAGAAAAAAATCTTACCTTCTAGTAATTGTAAAGCACCACCATTTCTTAAGGAACTGCTTGTGGCTCGATCCCCATCAGGTTATGAAACCGAGGCGAGAGATGTGGTAAGGAAAAATGTGCAGGGCGTAACGGATGATTTTTTCGTGGACGCATTGGGTAGCTGTCATGCCACTCTCGACCATAAGTCTGGACCCAGTCTAATGCTTGCAGGCCATATCGATGAGCTTGGACTGATTATAAAACATGTCAGTGAAAAAGGATTCCTTTATTTTGATGCCATCGGTGGACATGACTTATCCATGATCTCGGGAAGAAGAGTGGATATTATCACTAAAGAAGGAATTATTCGAGGAGTCACAGGAAAACGAGCCATTCACCTAATGACACCGGAAGAGCGCAAGAAAGTCCCGCAAATGCATCAAATGTGGATTGATATCGGAGCCAAGGATAAAGATGAAGCACTTTCCCGGGTCATGATTGGCGATGCCGCCGTTTACGACCATGGGTTTGAGATATTACACGGCTCACTTGCTACATCCCGTGCATTTGATGATAAAAGCGGTGCTTATGCAGTAAATGAAGCCCTGATACGACTGGCTAAAACCAAGAAATTAAATTGCAAAGTCATTGCTGTTTCCACATCTCAAGAGGAAATAGGCACGAGGGGAGCCATTACCTCTTCTTATCTCGCAGATCCTGATGTTGCCCTTGCTGTTGATGTCAGTCATGCCACAGACCACCCAGATGCGGACCATCGGAAGTATGGAGCTTTTACGCTTGGCGGAGGACCTATTCTTACCCGCGGTCCCAATGTTCACCCCGCTGTCTTTGATCGTCTCATGGAATGTGCCCGAAAAGAAAAAATTGAAGTGCAGATTGAAGCTGACCCTAGACCTACGGGTACCGATGCTCGTTCGATTCAGATTGCAAGGAAAGGTGTACCCACTGGCCTTATCGGCATTCCGTTGCGCTACATGCACACTCCCAGTGAAGTTATTGACTTAGGAGACCTTGAGAATGTGGTTAAGCTAATGGTTTCTTTCGGGGAGTCTCTTCAGGTGAATTCGGTCTTTCATTAACTAATAACAACCAAGTCCAAAGTGATATCCTGTCTCGATTCTCTCATCTGAATGGAAACCAGGGAGGTAATTGTCGTCGGTGGAGGTGCTGCTGGTTTTTTTTGTGCAATCTCTGTTGCCGAGCTCAACCCATGCACAAGGGTTACCCTGCTGGAAGCTGGTAAAAAAACCCTTCGTAAGGTTAAGGTATCCGGGGGCGGGCGGTGTAATCTTACCCACCATTGCTTTGAGCCAAAATTGCTTACATCTCATTATCCAAGAGGACAGCGCGAGTTACTTGGCCCATTTTTTCAATGGCAACCTAAGGATATGATTCAATGGTTCACTGAACGAGGTATTGCTACAAAAAGAGAAGCTGACGGCAGAGTCTTCCCTGTGTCCAACTCTTCGCAATCAATTATAGACTGCTTCGAGAATGAGGTACGCAGAAAAAATATCCAATTACTGAAAAACTCCATGGTGACCGATATTCAGCACATTAAAAACACGAACTCTTGGCTTGTTGAAACGGAGGAAGGAACTATCCATAGGGGAGCCCAACTATGCATCGCCACAGGCACCTTAAAGAACTCAAGGATTTCCTCCTGCCTGGAAAAGCTTGGTCATACTTTAACTCCATCAGTGCCCTCCTTGTTTGCCTTTAATGTTCCCACTCATCCACTTTCCGATCTTTCGGGGTTATCCTTGCAGGATGCAGAAGTAACGATACCCAGCCTAAGCATCTCTCAAATCGGTCCAGTTCTTATAACTCATAAAGGAATAAGCGGTCCTGCGGTTATAAAACTTTCCTCTTGGGTAGCCAAAAAGCTGTTTGACAAAGATTACAAATTTGAGGTTCTGATAAATTGGCTCGGAAGCTCAGATGATAGGGAAGGGCGGATGGTTCTTAAAAATGTAAGGAAAGAGCATCCAAGAAGCACTATTGGTAACTGCCCCTACCCATCAATTCCCAAAAGGCTTTGGGTTAAACTACTTGAGCAGCAAAGTATAGCCAAAGAAATCACCTGGGCTCATATGAGTAAGGAACAGGAAAAGTCCATCTACAATCATCTAACCGCATTCCGTCTCCTTGTGGATGGAAAATCTACAAATAAAGAAGAGTTTGTTACCTGTGGTGGGGTATCCTTGAGGGATGTCAACTTCAAGACCCTGGAAAGCAAAAGAGCCAAAGGATTATTTTTTGCCGGGGAGTGCCTCGATATAGATGGAGTGACTGGTGGCTTCAATTTTCAGTCTGCCTGGACAACGGCAAGAATTGCTGCAACCAAAATCGCCAACGAAGAACCCACCTCATGCTGTTAGTCAACATAACCCCCTAGATCATTGGAGTTAAGAGTACTCATTGATTGACAGCAAGGTTGGGCCTTGATCGACTTGCTTTGCTTTATAATTCTGGCCTACTCAAAACAGGTACAGTTTGTTTTTGTAAACTTGTATATTCATTGCACATTATTCATTAATATCCAACTTGAATCAGCAGCAAATTAACTTCGAAGGCGAAGAGCCAATTTCATCCATAGACAGACTGACTCCTGGTGGAGATGGTATCACCCTGTACGGATCGAATGACCCTGAGATACTTATAAGGCAATGCGCAAAGGATTTAAAAGAGGGATTAGGGGATCCTTTCAAGCAAGAGGAGTTTCTCGTGCAGAGCAGGGGGATGAATGCATGGATAAAACTGCAAATGGCTGACAGACTTGGGGTGCTTGCCAATATCCGATTTCGATTTCCTGAAGAAACCATTTGGATGATATTGCGGGGCTTCCTGGGAGAGGGACCAGATAAGAACCCTTACACCAAAGAAGGTATGGCATGGAAAATATTCGATCTTCTGCCTGCCTTAACCAGAAAGGAAGAGGAAATTTTCGCTCCAGTTGCACGATATATTGGCACAAGTGGCGAAAGAAGTGCCGATCGAATCTTTCGCCTCTGCAGGCAGGTTGCCACTCTTTTTGATTCCTACCAGGCATACAGGCCAGAGTTGATTATGGATTGGCAGGCAGGCAGGTTCCCAACTGGAGCTAATTGTTGGCAAGGTTTACTTTGGCGTTCATTACGTGAAAGCTTTAAGGGGAAATCTTTACCCGAGCTCGTCCATGACTTAGCAATAGTGGAGAGACCCGCAAAAGAGGAGTGGTTGCCTGAAAGATTGTCGGTTTTTGGGGTTTCAACGATGCCTCCAATCTTTTTGGATGTTATACAAAAATATGGGCAGCACCGGCCATTACGAATCTATGCATTGCAGCCTGCCCCGGTAATGTGGGGCGAAGTGGAGTCGGAAAAAAATCTAGGCAAATGGAAAGCAAGAGCACTTAAACGAGCTGACATCCAATCAGAAAGATTGGTAGCGGAGGAGGAGTTGAGCGAAGAAACAGGCAATCCACTGATCGGATCTCTCGGTAGAACTGGGCGAGAGTTTTTTAATTTACTGGTCGATCGCAATGCACATGATTTTCCATTAAAATTTAGAAATCCATCAGGCGAATCGCTTTTGGCGCGATTGCAAAGGTGGACCTTTGAAGTTTTTGCCAAAGAGATGGAGAAAAAGATGCAGGTAATTGTGGGCGACGAGTCGATCCAAATCAATAGTTGTCATGGGCCGATGCGCGAAACTGAAGTCTTACGTGATTATCTTCTAAGACGATTTGCAGAGGACCCGACACTGCGTCCTCGCGACGTCATTGTCATGATGCCCGAACCCGAAGGATACGCACCCTATATCCGAGCTACTTTTAATCAAATGGAGGAAGGGATGCCAGACTACTTTCCCTACTCAATTGTTGACCGCGAACCGAGGCAGGAAAGCCAGTTGATTGATTTCTTTTTTTCTCTTCTCGAGTTCCTTGAAGGCCGGGCCACAAACCGTGAGGTTCTTGATCTGCTTGACTCCTCTGTTTTGCGAGAAAGATTTGAGTTGGAGGACAAAGATATTGAATCATTTCGGTATTGGATTCGTGACTGCCATGCACACTGGGGGCTAAGCGGAGAACACAGGGAACGCTTTGGTTCTGTCAACACAGATGAGCATACCTGGCGCAGAGCCCTGGATCGGATGGCTCTTGGGTTTTGCATGAGGTCGAATGGAGACAGGTTATGGGATGGCACTATGCCGTATGATGAGATTGAAGGAGAAAACGCCGTAGGCTTTGGAAAGCTTTCTAAGGTAATTAGTGCCCTCACAGAACTCGAGGTGAGGGCCAGTAAAGATCAGACGTTAACAAGTTGGTTTGAATTTTTAAACAACCTTACCGAGAAATTCTTCCCCTCTAATAATGAGACATTAATGGACCGAAGGAGGGTACAACTTACAATCCGTTCCCTCACAGATGAATATGCTGAGTTAGCCGGCAAATCAGTCGTCCCTCTTCGTGTAATTCGTTATCACCTTAGTAATGTGCTTGATGTTGGCACCCCCCATGGGCAGTTCCTTACCGCTGGGGTAACCTTTTGTGGGTTGCGGCCGATGAGGAGCGTGAACGCAAGAGTCATTTGCATGATAGGTATGAACGATGGGGCTTTCCCCCGCCAAACACGAAAGCCTAGCTTTGACTTATCGGGAGATCGCAAGCCAGGAGACCGTTCCGCAAGAGAGGATGACCGATATCTTTTTCTTGAGACTCTGTGGTGTGCCCGTGATTTTCTGTATATCAGTTATGTGGGTCAGTCGATTAAGCAAAACCAAAAAATCCCCCCCTCGGTGGTAGTGAATGAATTATTGGACGGCTTAGATAAAGTGATCGACTTCGATCTAAACGGGGAAGGAGTGAAGAAAGCAAAGGACCAACTTGTTTGCCAGCAGACATTACACCCCTTTAGTTACGAAAATTTTGAGGGCACTAAGCTTAAACGGTCATATTCTCGTGATAATTTGGCTGCTGCCCGTGCCTTACTTCAACCCGATGAGGATACGCCTCCTTTTGTGCAAGAAAATATATCCCTTCCCGTGGAAAAGCTTACCGAGCTTCGAATGCAGGATTTAATCTGTTTCCTGGAGGGTCCAGCTGAATTGTTTTTAAAGGAAACCTTGGGTATGAGTCTGTGGGAAGAACAAGCTTCGGCTGGCGAGTGTGAACCATTACAACTTGGGGGCTTGGAAAAGTATTGGATAAAAGACAAGCTTTTAGAAATCGCACTAAAGCCGGAGCAAGAGGCAGACCTTTATGAACTTACGAAAGCAGAGGGTGGCCTGCCTCCGGGTAGCTTGGGTAAGGTATGGTTCCATGATGCTAAGCGGGAAGTGGAGCACTTCATGGACCAGTGGGGGCATGATTTGAAGGGAGGCAAAGGCGAAGCAATCGTTCTAAGTATTGACTTTGATGGGCTGGAGTTGAGTGCAGAACTCGGCCCCTTTATCAGAAAACGACAGGTTTTATATCGCTGTGTGGATAAGCTTAAGGCAAAAGATCATCTTCGTTTGTGGGTCCGTCATTTATTTGCTTCCGCTTTTATTGAGAGTGGCGGTGTGGAGTCGAGGTATTATTCGATGGAAAAGAAATTTCATTACCTTAACCCGATGTCACCAGAATCTGCCCAGGATCGAGTGAGAGATTTAATAAAAATTTACCGAAAAGGAATGGCCCGACCATTACCCTTCTTCCCAGAGTCTTCCTTTGCTTTTGCTTCCCACCGACTCAAATCAATCAATGATAATGCTTCTCAGGGACCCCTTTCCTCTGACCCCAAAGCATTGAGCAAGGCCAGAGGGAAGTGGACGCTAAGCGATTATAATAAAAACCCCGAAGGCAACCTTGCTGCCAATCGTTTATGCTTCCGGAGTGACCCTTTTGAATTACCTGAATTTGCTGAGTTGGCAGGGGAAATTTACCGGCCTTTTATTGAGGCATCCCGCCATGAAAATGAGGGCATGACATGATTGGACTGCCTGCATTTATTTCTTCGGAAACGGAGCTAAAAAGAGGAGTTACCCTGTTGGAGGCAAGCGCAGGGACAGGAAAAACATTCGCTCTTGCCCGGATATTTTTGCGACTCGTGGCCGAACAAGGGCTGGAAGTGGGTAAGATTCTGACCGTAACTTTTACCTCGGCAGCCACAGAAGAATTAAGAGAT
>Ga0206130_10001351_pt1 | contig 36088 bp, 58 predicted proteins | sample Helgoland_Spring_9_FD_148637 | JGI IMG/M metagenome (GOLD analysis project Ga0206130, IMG submission 148637) | Pelagic subsurface seawater microbial communities from Kabeltonne, Helgoland, North Sea - Helgoland_Spring_Bloom_20160512_1 | ecosystem: Environmental > Aquatic > Marine > Epipelagic ...
AGACATTGCTGATTGAGCTATGATCCAGTTACGAAACTGCGGATTGGCTTCTGCTGTATGCAACATGGCCATTGGCATACTCCCGTAGTTGATGCCTCGGTAGGGCGCTCGACGCGGGGCGGGGTTTCTTTGGTTTATTAAACCTAAATCCCGGGCCTTGTGTATAACACGACTCACCTGCGAAGTGCTTATGCCTAGCTTCTCGCCGATCTGTGTCAGCGTGAGCCGCTCGTCACCGCTCAGATAGTACAGTGGTTCTATCTCAGCCCATCGCTCTTCGAATGTTTTCTTCATGGTGTCAATATTTTTTGTAAGCATTACTCACGCTCCTTACTATCTTTGTTTAACTGGTTGCGCGCTTTGGTCGATAAGCCCCCGTCGCGCATAGAGACATGATAGTTCATCCACTCTCGACCAACCTTGAAGCCCATATGCAGCGAAGCTTGCCCTAGCGCGGCACCTTCCCCCATTGAGGAAGTCCACACGCCTTTTAGGTATGTTAGGTCGTCGGGTTTAGGTGACTTCTTCTGACGGCGCAGATTAGACGGCCTGAGAGGTGACGGGCTAACCTCAAGAGACATGCTTGCTGCCTCTATCTTGCGAGCGATACGCACAGAGCCTTGGCCGTGTCCCAGTTTAGATTTAGCCGTCACAATAATTGTGTCACCACGTCGACCATCGCCTTCATCAAGAATGGCGCTCAAGGCTAAACGCTTGGTCGCTGGCGTGTCGATCCGCACCCTCTCTGCATTCATGTGATCCGCGTCCTTTTCGTCTTGGTCGTACAGATATGCAATTCTCATTGTCACCCTCGTTCTACATTTAAACATTACTTTATTTAAAAAAGTTGCGCAAGGCTATTGCATAATTTATTTAAACAATCTAACGTATAAATACAACACGAAATTAAACGAGAACTGAAAGGACACTTGATATGCTTGAAGCCGCTGGAATAGCTTTTATCGCAATGTCGGTTGCCGTGGTTACATTCTACGGATTGATCCGGCTCATGGATTATTTGCGATGGTGGAACGAAGCTGGATTGGCTGCATTTATTCCAATGCTTGCAGTTGCAATTCCATCAGCACTAGTCGCGGCAGCAATTGCTGTTTGGCTCATTAGATAAAAAGGACCGGATCATGTCAGAAGGTAGAACATTCAAGATCAGCGGACACCCTGTCACTAGGCAGGAGGTTTTAGATCAAGCCACTATGATCCGAGGCAATACCGTTCGATCTATTGGCTTGGCGGTTCGGATCATTCGCGAGGATGGCCGCGATGTAGATCTTCCAGCATCATGAGCCGCACACGGATGAATGTTGCCGATAGCAGGCGGACATTGAAAGACGCAGAGGCGGATGGATTGGTCGCGGATAGCAGGCAAGTACGTATTGACCTGATGGCTCAATTCCACAGTGGCGAAAAGACGCTTGAGCAGGTTCAATCTGAATTGACACAGATCAAGCGCAACGCAAAGAAAAACGGTCAGGTAACTCGCGATCAAGCGTATCTTGGCAGAACCCCATAAAAAGGACAAGACGATGAGTGATGTAATGCTGCACGGCGTTCTGAACATGCCGCTTCCTGATGATCCTGCTGAATGTGACTTTATGACTTGGATGCAGTTTAAGCAGCGAGCAAGGCAAGCGTCAGCTCGCATAGAGGAACTGGAAGCCCAGCTGGCGAAGGCGGTGGAGGCGTTGGAGTGGTGCGCAACGCACCGAAAAAAGTGCCATGAATATGACGATGATGTGGGACATGAACGCAGAACATTTGATGTCGAGGATATGATTATAATGGAATACGCCGCCCGCACCACCCTTGCAGAACTGAAAGGACAGGACCAATGTCAGCCTTGGTAGATGTGTACTACGAAGAAACGCAACCAGCTTAGAGCATCAATTCAAAATGGGGGCCGTCGATAAATGGTCGGCGTCCCTGAGAACGACGAAGATCAACGTAAGCATTCATCGCCTCTTCCATTGTGCCATCCCATTCTCGAATGTCTGGGATGTGCCACGCCGCACCCCAGCGCACAGGAACACCAACCTCAATCGCAGCTTCCTTCATTGCATCCGCAATATCATCGTAGAGATTTAGCTCCCACGATCCACGCGATCCAATGTAAGCCATGAGATCAACAGCATTGCCATCGATGTGCTTGGACTTCATCGTCTTGCTAGCACCCTTAGCAACAAGCTTGCGCTGCTCTTCGATAGTACGAATGCCACAGATTACTCCGAAGTCTGTCTTCGTGTGACCAATAGCTGACTTAACCACAGCAACTAGATGCTCATCGACGCCAGCCAACTTGCTTAGGCTGCGCCCTGAAAGTTTAAATGTCATTTCTTTTTTTTCTCCATGAAGCCTTCAGCAGCACCAGCGCCAAAGTAGAAACCAAGAATGACCAACATAGCCCAGCCGATCTGGAAGTCTTCAAGAACACGCTGCACCTTGTCAGCATCAGCCACACGATCCGTTAGCGTGAAGCCAAGAACCATTGCAAAGCAGGTCAAGTAAACTCCAGTGAAAGAGAATGCGATGACACGCTGCGCTAACTTAAATGGCGCGTATGCCTGCATAATATCGACCTTGGCTTTTGTTGTTGCCGCAATCTCTTCTTCAGTGGATGTGTGAAAGCTGTCTATCAAATCAATGCCAGATTTGATTACATCGCCCGATCCGAAAATCTTACCAAGAATGCCCATTGTTACCACTTTCCTTGTTGTTTACCGATAAAGTATATCAAAAACGCCACTCCAGCAAATCCAGATGCCACGATCAACAATCCCAGCACCCACTCTATGATCGACTGTTTGAGTTTTTCTTTGCGATACAGTTCATCTTTACGCTGCTTGCGCATCTGCGCTTCAATGTGAAGAACCTCATCCCAAGCGGATGGGCCATAGGTGAAAGAGATGTAGCTTTTAATCTCCTTGCGCATTTCCTGCATTTTCTTTTTATGCGCAAATATTTCGATAGCTGTAGAAGTATCGGACCCTTTGAACTGATACCAAGGCGGGTTCTTTGCCTGATCTTCCGCAAAGCTGAAATCGCTGAAGGCTTTGCCCCACTGAGAAAGCTGGCCAGACATGTCCTGCAACTCTCGCCCGACAGCAACGCCATGTTTAATCGCGTTATATGCGGATGTGGCCAATCCAACCGCTGTGACGGGATCAATCATTTTGCCATAGCATCATCAAGCAAGATGATCTCTAGCCTCTGAACCGCAAGCTGCAATTCATTCGTCGTTTTAATGTTCCAGCCGATCAAACCCATGACCGCTGCAAACAGCACAGATATGATCGCCTTTTGATCCACTACTTTCTAACCTCAACCAGCTTGTCTATCTTAGCATCGAGCCGTTCAAGACGATCAAGAACGCGATTGATGTCAGCATGAACCTCAACTTTGGTCACATACTCTTTCGCCATCTCTTCGCGTGTCTTGTTGATTAAAATCTGCAATCGTTGCTGCTCAGACCAGACAAGCCGCGCAAGCCAACCAATTAGGCCCAGCGCGGCTGTCAGTCCAACATTCCAAAGGGTTGCCATCTCCATTGCAGATCACATACGGTTTGGCCAAACGTCATAGCCGTTGATTGATGCAACAGCTGTGCCTGAAGTGTAATCGCCGGTGTCGATGCCAACGCGGTAATAGTTCAGGATCGGATCGTAACCAACTTCCTCAGACGGTGCTGTGAAGGTGTCTACGTCACGCCAGGTTGTGCCATCGTCAGAGCGTTGAACGGTAACAGTGGCCGAGAACGTGCCGCTGATGGAAAGGTTGAAGCTGCCAACAACTTGGATCGCATCTGACCAAGTATCTGCTGCGCCTGCTGAGACTGAAGTTCTAGGCATGATCGCCTCCTTATTTCAAAGTTACTGGACGAAAGACCGAAGTGAATACTGTGCCGAATACGGTGCTAAAAGGCTGGATCGGTTCACGTTCCATTATTCTTCTGCCTGCGCTGCGGCGTATGCTGCCTTGGCTGCGTCAGTGAAGACGGGTGTGCAAATAGCAGCAACGTCAGCATCTTCACCAGAGAGGTCTGCGTCAGGCGTCAGCACATGGCGGTGAAACGTGCGGCTGATTTCTACGTCATCCTCTGCAATGATGGTTGCTGTGCGAACCTGCACTACAGGATACCCTGCTGCGAGTTGGATAATCTCGATCTTGTCGTTTGTTGTTGCTTTAGTAAGAGCCATTATAGCCTCCTATATTTATCGTAACGTTATGATGATAGGTAATTCATACTGAAGGAAATATCGCCATCAGCTGAAAACTCTGTGCTTTGTAAGGCTGTGTTACCTAAAGCAGAGTCCCAAAGATTTAACTGAACATAATCTACATTGGCTCGAAGGTCACCGACTACAACTTGACCAGCCGTTATGTTTAGCGCCGTTGCTCGACCAATGGTCATTGCGCCAAAGTTATTTGATACAGCCTTAGAATTAAACGGAAGTCCTGTCAGGCGTATAGAACCACTTACAGAACCAAGAGAAGACAAACGTATGCGTCCTTGAACGTGAACATGGTCCCCTGTTTTAGTGTAGGTCCCAACCAAAACATCTGATGTTGCGTTGTTAGTCCCATCTGAAATAACAGGCGTCCACGTTCCTTCCTCATAGTCATCGAACAGTTCACTTGTGCCAGTGCCAGAGGTGGCAGAGAAGTCGATGCCGTTGCCTGATGCGCCAATGACAATGTTGCCATCAGAAGAAGTTATATTTCCAGATGCAGTAACTGTTGTTGCATCTAAAGTATTAAACGTGGGGTTGCGACCAAAGATGCCGCCGTGTTGTTTGATGGTCATTTTATGCTCCTCTTTGTTTGTTGTGCATTACAGGAACCTAAGTGACAGAGTACGTGAGCCTGCAAACCTGTTCTTAATGTACACGTTGCCATCTGTGTGCGGGCTGACTGTTATCCTGTCTGCTGTACCTGTTGCATCAGAAACCTGTACACCAGTTGCAGCAACTAGGCTGGTGCCCCCACCGATAAAATCACACTCAGCATTTACGTGCATTCTATAGTGAAACAACCCACCGATATTTGATGCTGGTGAAGCAGATACACCATTACCGATAGACAACATGCCTACGTCTCTAGGTGCAGGGATTGCAACAGCAGTGTTGGTTGCTAGTGTGATTTCAAACGAGCCACGTAAGTCTGTTAGCTGCGTACTAAATGATGCAAATGTATTGCCTGCCGCCATGATCTGTTTTGGAGTACCAATGACCCTTTTACCACTGGATCGTTCCTGTACATCCAACGTCAGCCTTGTAAATTCCTCCATACCAGCACCACAGATGCCAACAGTGAGTGCACCTACAACAACCTGCATAGTTCCAGAAAGTTCGTTAGACGCCATACGCAGTGATGCGTTATCATCGAGACGAATAACATGGTTTGCTGTGCCGTGATGCTCAATGCCCTGAAAGTATAGGCCGTAGCAGTTTCGGATGATACCACCTTGACCTGCCGCATCGTCGCCTAGTGCACGACACCGTGACATAACAATAATATCATCAACATTACCGTGGTGGCTAAAGTTAGAGATACGAACGTGACGCATCTGGCCCCAGATCATTGCACCTACATTGCCAGTGAGGCCATAACCCACACGGGATGGAAAATCAGTGGGATAGCCTGGAGTGGTATTTGGGTATGAAATATCGTTGCGGCCACGGACGTTTGTTACAGTACAGTTAGCTGCCTCAAGGAAGTTAAGGACACCAGACTTTTGTTGGTCACTGCCAACAAGACGCCGTGTGTTGTGTCCACAGTTCTCGTAGGTAACACCATCAACAATCGTCATAGCATCATCAGCATTTCCATCTGGGGCAGCAGCACCGTTTAGTCCTGCAATGATAACTGGTGCACCTACGTTATCAAAGTAATTGTTTACAAACTGCACACCGACTGCACGTTCTTTCTCGCCGTTGCCGAATGTCCCGTCACGTCCCTGCGTCCATAGGCCTACTGGCAAATTTTTAAACGTGCTGTCGCTGACAATGCCATTTGTAATGCCAGTATCAAATGCAAAGCCTTTACCACCGCCAGCAGATGACACCATTTCAAATCCGTCTAGGTTCTGAAAGGTGCAGCCATCAACCACTACATGACTAACACCAGCAATCAAAGAAAGTAGATTGTCGTTCCAGCCGTAAAGTGCGATGTCGCCAGCTTGGGGTGCTGCTGATAGTGCGTTGTTGAGGGTCAATGTACGTGTCGCACCTACATAAGAGCCTGTGAACGAAAACTCTTTTTCCGCAGCTCCAGTAGCAAACTGAATGATACGACCAGTGTAGAAGTCATCGACACTAGAGGCCGTTGCAGGTAGGACAACAGACGTTGTAGTGCTACCTGCTGGTAAAGTAAACTGAACGAGGCCTGGGTAATCAGTGCCATCAAAAGTAATATTGCTGAAACGCATGTCTTTCTTTATTGAGCCAGCAGAACTTGAGTTAGGGTCAACGGATTTACCAAGGGAGCCTGTCGAAGACCAGTAGTTGAAATCAATTCGGCCATCACGAATGTCTGCACCACTATCAAAAATGATATCGCCGTCCATTGTGATGCCGTTACCAAGAACAAGTGGTAGTTTGTTTAGAGCACTGTAATCTAACACAGTCTGGAATAGAGTACGGTCAGTTCGAGCAGCACCAAACATATCAGGTGACACAAAGCTGCTTGGCTGCAATTCAAACTGGACACCGCCAGAGTTTGTGAGGTCGCCACCAGAGGCTACAACTTTGTACACAAAGCCACCCTCAACAACAGTGACGTAATCACCTGTATTAAAAAACGTTCCGTCTGTTGTGTCTGCGAGTAGCAGAGCAACTGTATCATACTCTTTCTTATTAACAGTTGCAGAAAATAAAGAGTCTAATGCTAGTCTAACTGTTGTATCAGTGCCACCTTGGTCGTAAGTAACCAAATTGGCGTCAGTTACGCCAATAATTGCCGTTTGGCTGCTGACAATCTCAATGGCAGAATAAAGAGGTGGTGCTACTGAGAACGTCAAAGTGCTGCCGCTTATGCTGTAACCTGATTTGCTTTGATACACGCCATCAATGTAAACATTTGTCGCGTTTTCTGTTGCTGGTGATGCGCCCATGCCAAATGCAGTCGTGATGCCATCGCCGATCTGATCCTGAACTACAACAACACCAGCAATCGCGTCAGGAGCGATACCATACCCAACAGGGCTGTAGATCACTAAGTCGCTATTCTTGTTGCGTACAGTTACAGAGAACTGACTGCCAGCGTATATTAAGGCTGGTGAGCCATTGCGCATGACATAGCCGTTAGACGTGCGTATAGGCTGCGCTACGGGCTGTGTGAACGCGCTGTCGTAATAAACCTGGATCGGGTTTGTTTCGGGGTTCTTATCGACCTCACCGAAATACAGATACCCATTATCAAGAGGATCGCCGTTTTTATCAGTGAAAACTGGATACGGAGGTGCGAGTTGCGTAAGTGCCATTTATTGTGTCCCCTTGCTCTGCAAGTCTTTTATCATAAAAAAGGGTGCTTTGGATAAGTTCATTGCTGGCCCTCCTCTGTTCCCTTTTGCGCCCTTACAGCATCAGCCAAGCGCTTAATCAATTGTGCCTCTTCTGGGCTTCCAACGCGGGTCTGCGGGATCTTCAAAAGAATGTTGCGAACTGGCGCGCTTTCATACAGTCGAGCCAGACCACCAACGCTCGCTCCGGCAACCAGACCAGAACCAAAACCGCCAAAGATGTCGGTCAAGAACGCAGCGCCAATAGCCGGTGCCGCCTGAACGCCAGTTGGCGGCGCAACAGCAGCCTGCCCAGCGCGTTCTGTCATTTTCAAGGTGCGCGCAAGACCCTCAACAGCGCGAAGATCATCGCCGCTAAATAATACGCCAACTTGTGTCCCCAGTTTTTTTAGAGCCTGCTTAAAGCGATCAGGGCTTACATCTTCAATGTCACCGCCAGCTTTCTTCAAAGCCTCATGCAGAACGGCTGTGCGTGCATTGCGTTTCCCTTTCGCATCCAAGTTCCGATACAGTGTTTTCACATCGCTTGGCTTCTGGCTAAACAACATATTGCGGATTGTCTCAGGCGTCATATCGCCCTTCTTCAAGGCATTGCGCAAGGTTGTGTTTTGCAATTCACCGGCAAGTTCAGAAAGCCTGCGGTTTGCAATCTTAAATTTGTTCAAGTCACCGCGATTGCCATTTGCCTGCACAAATGCCTCTAGGTCTTCGCGTAGAGGCGCATATATGCGGGAAAGAGACTTCTCTCCAGTATTACGAACAGATGCCAGATCTCCGCTCGCAAACGCGTTTCCAATTATTTTGCGCAGTTCCTCGATGTTGCGAATACCTTGACCAGAAAACTGCATTTCAGTTGTGCCATCAGGAAGAGTGACTTCACGCGCACCGCGAATTGAGTTCTTCCAGTCTTCAAGAACATCAATAACAGGACGAACTTTATCTGATCTCAAATTATTTAGTCGCGAAATCTCACTATCGATCGCAGCAACGGTGCGAGATACATCAACCGGACCAGCGTCACGAAGATCTTCAATGACAGTTTCTTTCATGCCTGTGTATTTGTTTAAATCCTGACCGCGCTTGCGAAGCAAGGAAGCCATCACATCATCGCTTGCTCCGGCAGCATCTTCAGCACCGAAGTCACGCAGAACATTGCGGACAGCTTGGATGCGCTCTTCTTGCTGTGCAGCGCGCGGGCCACCGGTTCCGGCCACAGGAACCATCTCACCGGTGCGTTGCAACCAACGGCCAGCAAATGTCTCAGGACCGCGAACATCTGTTGTCATGACGCGCACGCCAGCCTGTTCAGCTTCACGAACAGCGCCAGGAACGGCAGCTGGGGTGGGCTCAAAGGTTGTTCCTGCACCACGGGCACCAACAATGCCTCCTAAAAGCCCAGCGCCCAGCTGTGCGGCTATGCCACCACCAAGTTCAGCAGTTGCTTGCGCTGCACCACCGGAACCAGCTGCACCGGCAACCTGTTGACCTGGTTGTGCCGCCAGTTGCGTTGTCACTTGTTGGGATGTTCCTGTCAAAAATGGCTTTAATGCAGATGCAAGTTTTGCCTGCAAGCCACCAGCGGTCATAGCTTCACCTATCGCGCCCACAACGCGCTCTGTTGCGCCTTCTGGCTCTGGAACGCCAGCAGATGTAAGAGTTTGCTTAATTGTCTCACGAAGCGGGCCGACTTCTTCGGCCATTAGAGGAAACACGCCTTCTGGACCAATTAACTTATTTTGAACGGCTGCAATCGGATCGTAAGCCAAGCCAACAAGACTTCCAGCGCCTTGCGCCACGGAACGTCCGGTCAAGCCAAGCTGACGCCCAAAGTCATCCATTGGGCTTGGCTCTTGGACACCTTCAGCAATGCCCTTTGCAATGGCCTCTATTTCATCAGTTGAAAGACCAGCTGCTTTTTGTGCCAGCGCTTCGAGCTCTTCTTCATTCATAAACGGACCTCTGTTCTGAGTTCATTTGGCCCCATATTGCTTCTGGAGTAATTCCATATTTCTCAGCGTTTGCAATAACGGCTGGATTTGTAAGGAACGATTGTGGAACTGCACCAGTGGCAGTCTGTTGCTGTGTGGCAGCTTCGACGCCAAACACGTTCACAGGATTAAGATCATAGTTGTCAATGATTTGCGCAAAGCTGGAGCGAACTGCATCTTGTTGACGTTTTGCTGCATCAAGATACTGCTTAGACAAGCGCACAAAGTCTTTGCGTTGCTCTGGGGACAAGAAGCGACCGTCTTCAATTTTTGTTGCAGCCGCTTTCAATCTACCCATCAAGCCACTCGTATCACGGGCAGTTGCAAATTCTGTCTCACGAACAACGGAACCTGGATCAAGCATCTTCATAAACGATGTGACCAATGCAATGTCACCCGCGCCGCTGTCATCGGCCGCAGATGTATTAATCAAGTCATAGTTCCGCGAAGCAGATGTCAAATCCTCAGTGCGCTTGACGTATTCTCCGCGAAGACGTGCCTCTTCCGAGATCTGCTGTTGCAGCGTCAGACCTTCTTCACCCTTCTTTTGTTCAATGCGAATTGCAGTATCCAAGACGAATTTCGGAAGAATTTTATTCTCAACATCTTGAGCAATTTTACCGATCTGGGAAACAGCTTCCAGCGCAGTTTCACCGAGACCAGCTTTTCCAGCCATTGCCTCTTCATATTGGCCATCACCACCCTCTCCACGCGGAACGATGCCAGCTGCGCGAAGCTGTGCATCAGTGGTGCGGAACGCTTCCGTTTGCTTAACATCGCCCTTGTTGTTAGCAATTTTCCAAAATTTTTCGAATTCATCAAAAGAAATGATGTCAAGCAATGGAGCGAACGCTCCTGTTTGCAAGCTTAGAGGATCTTCTTCAAGCATTATAAGCTGTGACTTATACGCTGCCGCACCTCGATCATCACCAGAAGCAGTTGCCGCATCCAATCGTTCTTGGATAAGATTTTTCGCTACATCTTCATGTCCGTGACCAATAGAAAAGGCAATCTGCTGGAGATAACGCTTTTCGTTATTAACGCGTTCTTCACTGAAACTACTTGCAAGTGATTGGAAGTGCTTAGAAACTTGGGGGAACTCAACCATAGCGCGGCGCAAGTCAGAAGCCGTGGCCGTTCCAGCCTCTTGCTTATCCAAGTATTCAAGCAATGCTTGCTGACCCCGTGCTGCTTGCTCACGCTTCGCTTGAGCCTGTGCTGCTGCCGCCTGCTGCTGCTGAATTGCTCTGGCACGATCTTCCTTGGCCAACGCAAATTGTTCTTGGGCGCGGCCCTCTTGGCTTTGAGCCAGTTCACGGCCCTGACGCTGCGTCAGAATACCTTCGCCAAACTTTAAGCCCTGCATATAACCCTCAATCGGGTTCAGGACGTTCATAGAATAATTGATAGGACTAACCATTAGAACGGCCTCGCTGGCGGTATTAGGGAACTGGTCATAGAGCCACTTACAACATTAGTGCTGATTGGCGCGCCAGTGGTGATTGGCGCACCGCCAAACGGATTGGGCAAAATACCAGCGGAAACGCCGCCAGCATATTGGCCAATGCTGCCCATTACGTTGCCAAATGCCTGACCCGAAGCCAAAGCGGAACCAGCCGCAGCTGCGCCCTGCTGACCGTATAGGTTCCCAATGTTTGCGGCACTTGCCTGACCAGCCGCAGCTTGACGCGCAGCAGCCGCCTGACCTGCACCAAAGATGTTTTGACTTGTGGTCTGGCCAAGAGCCGTAAGACCGCCCAAGCGACTATATTGCTGATTGATAAGCGACGAAAGAACTTGCGGTCGAAACTGAGCCAATGCCGCCTGCGTGTTCCCGCCACGCAAACCGCCTGTAGCAGCCGCGCTCTGTAAGATTGCTTCCTCACCCGCACCAACCAATGATTGATACTCAGCACCACCCTCAATAGCCGATATTGCTTCGCGTTGCGCCGCTGGGCCAGAAACGCCAGCAAGCGCCATTTGCTGCTCAAGTGCAGGCACGCCAGCCTGTGCGTATGGCGACAGATCTGCAAGTGCAGCTTCACCAGCATCCACATAGGGTGCAAGCAGCTTGGTAGCTTCATCAAACTGCCTGCGCTGCTCCGCAATGCCCATTTCAGCTGCTTGCGTTTGTGCGGCAGCGGCAGTTCTAGCCGCTCTGCTCTGCACCGCACCGCCGATAATGCTTGACCCAATTACTGCTGTTGCCATCATTGCCATGAGACAAGCCCTCCAAGGTGTTTGCGAACAGCATCGCTTATAGCGTCAGCGTTCTTCTTTTCTTCTTGCTTGATTTTCCAAGCATCCGTCTTTTCAACGAACATATCTTCAATTTTTTCTGGATCTGTTTCGTCAGTAGCCAAAACATTCTGCCAGACAACATCTTCGATTGCGTATCCAAGTTTCCTGCCAGGTTCGCTGACAAAGATATATGGACCTTCAATGACGCGGACCTCATCGTTGATGACAACTGCGGCTTTGCCTTTAAGCAGAATGTTCATCGTCTGCTCTCTGTGCTTGTGGCTCAGAACCAAAGACCCAGCAGGAACAAACAACTCACGGATACATACGCCAGGTCCAAAGTAATGATGGACAGGGCATTCAGCTTGTTCTTGAGACAAAAGATATTGCTCGACAAGATCCAAGTCGATTGGAGCAAAATCTTCATTTCTCTCAATTATGTGCAATGGGCCATCCTCTTGGGGAACCGCCTGCTGGTTGGCCATTGTCTCAGCACCTGCATTATCACAGAAATCAGTGTTTAGGGCAAGATCATTCATTTTAACTGAAACCTTTGAGCAATCTCGTATGGATTATACAAATCAGTCGGCTGAACCTGTTCCCTTTGCATGGCGTAGAAATCAGCCAGAGCATCTCTTGGCTCGTAACCACGCGCAAACTCCTCTTCCTCTTGCGGAGTAGCCTGTGGGCGTCCCTCAAGAACTCTTGTGTCAGAATATCCGCCCATGATTTTGTTCACATAGTTTTGCGTCTCTTCGAACGGAGGAATGCCGCCATATTTGCTGACGTTTCCTGGGCCAGCGTTGTAAGCGGCAAGTGCCAAAGAGGTGTCCCCAAACCTATCAATCTGCTGACGCAAGTATCTTGCGCCACCCCGAAGGTTTTGGACAGGATCTTCTGGATCAACACCCAATTCAGCCGCAGTCCCTGGCATAAGTTGCGCAAGACCAAAAGCACCAGCAGGCGAACGCGCACTTGGATTAAATGCGCTTTCAGCAGTCACCAAGCGAATAAAGAGATCTGGATCGACGCCTTCCTCCAAGGCGATGCGATATGCTGTATCACGATAGTCCATCAGTCACACTCTTCCCAAGCCTGACAGGAGCGCAAGTTGTGGCACACGAAGTCGAAGCGCACACAGTAGCCACGACCACCCGCATCTGTGTCATAATCATCAAGCGGGATGCTTTCCATCATGGCCTGCTTCATAGGGCCATTCTTGAAATACTCGCAGTTTGCGCAGAGGCGGCGGCGTGCTTCTTTCTCATCGCAGCCCAGCGCCTTGCCAAGATCTTTCCAATACTCTTTGTTGGCTTTAGGGTCGATCGACGGGTTCTCTGGTCCTAGACGCCACTCTTCCACAACCATCTTGCGGTTCTTCTTGTTCTCAGCTGTCGATACGATCTTCATCTTCGGCAGGCCAAACTCAATCATCATATCATCCATATCGATCTCCTAGAGCGTAATCTCACGCCCAGAGGCGCGAATGGTCAGGGTGGTTGCAGCGCTTGCTGTTGTCGAAATGTAGTCCGCATTAAGCAAGACTTGCCCCACCATTTCTGGGCAGGTGTATGTTTCACCCACTTCGATGTTGCGCGCATTCACAATGCGGTTTGATGCGCCAGCCGTGCCAAGGTTTGTCACCACGTTGATCGTGATGGTCGCAGGCGCAACGCCGTTGTTGGTCACTGTGAACTTGTCCACGATAGCGTTCACACCATCCGCAGTGTATTGCACGGTGTTTGTGGCTTCAGCCAGCTTGGGTTCAATCAGAACTGTGGGTGTGATGGTCATACTGCTTCTGCCCCGCTTGCTGTGATTGTGATGCCAGTGCCAGACGCTTCGATCTGGATTGTGTCACCAGCGTCTAAAATCTGCGTGCCTGTCCATTGGATGTTTTCTTTGCTGTCGATTGGGAAGTCATAGAATATCGCGTTGCCTGTGCCAGCAGAGCCAGCCGAAGGCACAAAGTAAATGCGATACGTCAAAGCACCCGCAGATGTGTTCACAATATCCAAGTTCTTCACAAAGGCACGCGTTGAAGCTGGCACCGTGTAAAGCGTTGTAACGCTTGCAGTGATAGCCGCTTGCCCAAGTTTAACTGGTGTAATGTCGTTATAAGCCATCAATAGCACTCCAGCCAAATAAGCGTGTTCGATGTGCGGCCTGGATTAGCCACGTTCTGCCATCGAGTGTTTCCGCTGTCGTATTCCAAAATTTCACCGTCCGAAGGCGAAGGCGCTTGCACATCGTGCAGTTCGTCAACAGTCTCGCCAGTCTTCATCCGAACAAAGATTTCGCCAGAGCCGCCAGTCGCAGCGTTCAGAACAACAGCAACAGGCAAATCAAGGTTTGGCGCAGCAGGGCGGACGTTTGTCCATGTTCCAGCCGCAGCAGGGCTGAAATAGATGATGTCTCCATCGTTCCACGTTTCGCCATATGGCGTGCCGCTAGTATTAAACCCGCGCACCTTGCCAAAACTGGTGATATAGCCAAAGCCGTTGCTCGGGATGTCTTCGGTTGCCACGCCCATCATATAGAGCGCAGGCTGGGAACCATCAGCAACAGCCTCTGCGAACGTAAGCTTTCCAGATGCGCCAAGTGTGCCAGTAAACATGACTGGCGTGCCGTTCAGAATGTCACCACCAGATGCGTTCTTGGCGTAATACTGCGTCTCCTGACCGACTTGCAGCATGACTTCATCGTTCATGCCAACGTCAATAGTCCCATCATCTTCGTTCCACTGCATCCTGCGCCCCAAGGCGACATGCGGACCAACGCGGTTAAAGTCGATGTAATCCAGCTTCTGAAAGTTCTGCTGATAGCTTTCCGCTTTGTTCTGCGCAACGCCAGCATCAAATGCAGCGTTTTCAATCAAGATAGTATTAGCATCAATCGATGTAGTATTAGCATCAATCAAGACAGTGTTAGCCTCAATCAAGGCAGTTAGCGCCGCAATTTCACCAGGCGTAACACTACCAGAAACGATGAAAAGGCGTTCAAGCGCCTTGACCATTTCAGGATCATTATCAACGATGCGCGCAATTTGATTTCGTGTTGGGACATTGGGATCTGCCATTAGAACGCCAGCGGCTCAACCCGCGCCTCCAATGCTGCGACAGCCACATGAGCGTCTGAGGTGCCACGGAAGCGCTGCATCCGCATGTTCCGCATATGACCCTGCTGCAACCACATCAAACGCTTGTTGCGCTCTCCTGTCTTGCCTGCACGGATTGGCTTTTCAGCGCTCCATGTGACGCCATCGTTGGAATACTGCGTCCAAATTGTTGGATCTACGCCAAACGCTGTCGATCCCGTCAGGCTGACCAGTTCGATGTCATGGAAGATAGCGCCCTGACCGTTGTTGTAGACAATCAATGTGCCGAACTCCCAGCCAATCGTCTCGCCCCAGTGCGTCGAAATGGTGTCATCCAGATAGCCAAACTGGTTTGTTGTCGGGTGGCATACGTTCCAGCGGTCATAAGCCCAGATGCAAGTGCAGGCGTTCCACATGCCATCACCGACCAGTGTAGATGAAAGCGTGAACCAAACAGCCTGACTTGTCGCCTGAGACCCAGCACCGTCAAACACAAGCGTGTGGCGTGGCAGGTGAACGATTAGGAACGTGTGAGCCTTATCAACCCGTTCTTCCAAAAACGCGGTCGCAAGTTCTGCTTCCGTGTATTCCTGCAAGATTTCTTCGATCTCGCGTGTGGCAATCTTCTGCGCTGAACCGTTTGCACCCATGTAGATCGATGGTGCCTCGTTAAAGCCACCACCCAAGAACGCAATGTTGTCCATGAAGACGCAGTTTGCGTGCGTGCCAACTGTTCCCTTCTGGATCTGCGCGCCAGAAATGCGCTGAAATGGAAAGCCTGTAGACCCTACGTTGTCGAAAACCTCGATCGTGTGGCGGTTCAGTGCATAGACCTCGTTCCGCAGCTTCAGCAAAGCCTTCACTGGATCTGGGTCAGCCTCAGATGAACCATACTTCAACGGGTTCACAGCAAACGGGTCATCAAGATCGGTCACAACCAAGAACTCGCCATCTGTGGTCATGTAGTAACCATCGACCCAAACAACGTCCAAGACAGTGCCAAGATCGGGGTCAGTGACCTGCGTCAGCGTGGTGCCATCATACAGAAACAGATTGTTGTTTGACGCGATTGCCAGATATGTGAAGCCATAGTCAAACGTCACCCGATCCGTTCCGCCAACATCACCAATCTCAGTGACAGTGTTGTCAGACGCGATCGAAACCAGCTTGGTTCCCATCACACGGTAAATGTAGTTATTCCAGTATATGCCGCCACGGTTGACGCCTGGGCCTGTGCCAGCTTCCACAATCCCCTCGCCAGGTCGCAGATAACCCTCAGAAATCCCCGTGCCTTTAGGGACAGGGATCATGTTCTTTGGGTAGGATGTCCGAAAGTTCGGAGATCCGTCTGCAAATATACCGCTGAGAATGGGAAGCTGCATTAAATTATCCTACGCGATACCAAGACGAAGTTGCGCCATCATAGCGCATTGTGAAGAAATCGTTAGCAGCAAGTGTTGCCGGCGCACCCACAACAGTGGCTCCAGAAGACACCGTGAGGGACGTGACGATCTGCGTGCAGTTCACGGTCACTGTGTCCTTGTCAGACGCACCAGTGGGCAGCACAACAACTCCAGTAGCGTATGTGCTAACAGGTGTCAGGATCAGCCAGACGTTGCCTGTGTTGACCGTGACGCTGAAGCCAGTCGCAGCTGGTGCGGCATACTGGGTGTTCTGCGTGACCGTTGTGACGTTTGCGTTCACATAGTCCATCAAGGTAGTGACGGATGCCTTGCGGCTGTCGCCATTGTTTGTGGCCCAGACAGCAAGCTGATCGCCGCCCTGCACTGAACTCACAGATGAAAGTTGGTTAATGTTTGCCATGTCTTACTCCAGATCAAGGATACCGTCAGAACCAACGGTAAGAGGGTCTTGCGGGTCTCGCAGGAACGGGTTGTTGTAATAACGGTAGCCTTTGTTACCAGCGCCAGCAGGGATGGTCTCGTTGCCAAGCTGCATCTCAACAGGCAGTGCAGCGTTTGCAACCACCTCGTTATATGCGCGCTTTGCAGAGGCTTTCGTCTCAGGGCTGACAGTCTTACCAAAGCCAGCAGAGATGCGAACGGCCAAGTTCAGATACATGGCCTCAATCGCACTGTCAGGCGCGCCAATCTCTTGATCCAAGTCGCTGTCAGCAGGCGAAGAAGGCAACGGATACCCAAGGCGAATGCCTTTGGCGTTCCACGTTGCCATCATGTTATCTAAGCGCCGCAATGCGCTCTCAAGCTGCTGCGGCTGCAAATCAAAGACATACGAAGCAAGACCGATTTCTTCGAATGCCTGTTCGACAATATCACGCTTCGTATATGCCATGTGTTATTCCTTAGCTTTGCGCTTTGCCGCAGGTTTCTTTGCGGGCTTCTTGGGTGCCTTGGCTTCGTCCGTTGACTTGGCCCAGCCCTCTTTCACCTTCGCAGCAACTTCACCTTCTTCAACAACGATGTAGTCAAAGCTGTCACCGTGGATCTGGTGCTTGCCTGGGTGTTTATAAAGCATAACGCTCATGTGAGCCTCCTTCAAATGGGCTGGACGGACTGCGCGATTGCGCTGACCCACCAGATAACAAAGCACACGAACACAATCAGGAACCTCGCGCCCTCGCGCGCATGATATAAGTCTCGCAGAAAATCGATCATGCCTTCAACTCCCCTACTTCGTGTTCTTTCATGTCGTGCATTGCCCGGCAGCACATAAACTTATTGCCGTGTAAGAGGGTGTGAACTGTACCGCACTTCGGGCATTTTACACTGCGTGGTTCACCCATCTTTTTGCTCCTATAAAGAGTAGGGTGGGACCGAAGCCCCACCCAAAGATCATTAAGTCTGCGAGAACAGCATGATGCCAGCCATTTCAGGCTGAAGCAGCGCCACACCAAACAGTGTATCCCAACGATACTTTGTTTTCTGTGTGTTGATGTCGAACTGTTTCTGCATGACCAACTCAACACCCTGATCGGTTGTTGCGCGCATGATGTCAGCACCAGCATCTGTTGGAACTGCGAGCGAAGCTGGAAGCAGTTCGATCGCATCACGGTGCCAGAAGCAGTTCACAGCAGCGTCAGCAGTGTTCAGGAATGTGATCGCCGCGCCATCAGCAGGCGTTGCAGTCACGTTCTGATACTGTGCTTCTGCATCAGTCGAGCCACCGTTAGAAACGATCGCAGGGCTGATTGTGATTGTGCCTGAACCACCAGAACCAGATACGATGCCTGTGACGCGGAACGTCTTGAGCTGACCTGTGTCTTGCTTGGTGATGTGGTGAACAGCGTTTACGCCAGCGATGGTGAACGCGTCACCAACTTTGACTGTGCCTGAACCAACAGCAACGATCAGAGACTGTGTGCGGTTGTCTACGTTAGAAACCTCACCAGTCGCAGCAGTCGATGTTGCAGCAGGTGTGTGATACTGGTTTGCACCGTTGACAGTCACAGTTGTGCCAGCAGCCGCTGTGAGGCGGTTTGCATAGTCCATCTTGAATGTCTGGAAACCAGCCACTTCACCAACATACGAACGACGATATGCTTCAGTTGGCATTTCGTTCATTGTCTGACGTGCAGCCAAGTCACCCGCCATGCCGTTATAGTCACGGCTGGAAAGCGCAAAGTTACGACCGTCCATCATGACGCCTTGCTCGTTCATCAGAGCATCAGCTTCTGCGATGTCGGAATAACCGCCAGCAGCAGTGGTGCGCTTAGAAACGATTGTGCCTTGGTTAGACGCAACAGTCAGTGTCGCCACGTTGATGTCAGACGCCAACTTCTGTGCAGCAGAGGAACCAAGACGGTTCTCTTGCAGCTGGTCACGCAGTTCTTTGGCAGTCAAAAGCGCTGTGCTGTGCTTCTGGTAGCCAATAGTTGCGGGAACAGACAACTGAGTGTTGTCACCGAAGTTAGATGTTGCATCTGAACCATCGTAAGATTGCGCAATGTAAGGCATTGGACGCGAGATGGTGTCAGACGAACGCTCCATTTCAGAGCCGTTCGTGTTGTATTTGCTGACCAAAGACGAAAGCACAAGTGCATCGTTAAAGCCTGCAAGGATGTCTTCAAACGCTACGCGTTCTTCTTTTGAAAATGAGTTAGCCATTTTCTACTCCATTAAGTTTAAGCTGATCGCTTCTGCTTCTTATACTGGAAAACCTTAGAATAGTCTCCAGTTCTTTCGGCTTCGGCTCTCAGACGTTCAAGGGTGTTGTCTACCGATCCAGAAGGGCGACCTGTGCCGCTGATCTTCTTTTCTGGCTTCGCTGACGCCTTGCGTTTTGTGACTTTCAAATTGGTCTCCAATTTTGCCACCGCAAAGGCGAACTTCACGGGATCTACAATTGAGGAAAGTTCCTTCGCTTTCTTCGGGTTCTTGCCCAAAGCATAAACGACAAGAGCGGGGTTCTCCGCACCCTGAACAATCATGCCTTGCTGCATCACGCTGAGAGTGTCCTGCACCACATCCTCTGCTGTCTCATAGTCTCTGACTTTAAGATCAGCTTTGGAAGAGTGATAACTCTCCAACTTGCCTTCCCATTCCTTCTGCACAGATTGCTGTTTAGCCTGAATGTTGGCCTGCTGTTCGTCATGCTGTCGCTTCTTTTCATACCACGACGCAAGTTCCGTCTCATATCGGTCGGTGTCGTAATCCGCGCTTTCGAGCGTTGGCTTTTGACCTAGAGGCTGACGCGCAGGCGCTTGCCCTTGCTCCATTCTCTCTAGCTTCTGCTCCAACTCCTTGGCGCGTTTCTTTTCCTCACGATACTGCTTGCGAAGATCGCGGACCCATTCAGGCGCGCGGGCTTCTTCCTCATCTTCAGGGTCAGGCGCTTCCCCATCAATAGTGACAACAACATCAGCTTCGTCTTCAGCTTCAGCCTCAGAAGGCTCGTCCTCTTCAACTTCGCCATCAAGTTCAGCCTCTTCAGCTTCTACTTCTGGCTCATCTTCAAGTTCAAATTCTGGCTCCTCCGCTTCAGTTTCCTGAAAGTCAAAGTCATCGTCTATTTCTGCCTTTTCAATCTGCATTAGATCCTCGTTCAATTCTCACCCATCTTTTATGTGCGTCTGGGCGGCTGACGCATTCCTGGCCCAGTAACTACGTTTTGTAGCTTCTGGGCTGTGTCTACTACGTTCGAGCGCTCTTTCTGTTCAATGCCAGCAAGCGTTTCGATCGTCTTGGCGCGCGTCTCTTCTGTTCGCGCTGCCGTGTATTCTACATCTGCCATAGCCTTCTGTGCCTGTGCCTGAGACTTCGCAGCCTCCGCTTCCAGATACATGGACTGTGGATCAGGCTGACCCTGAAGCTGCTGAAGTTCAGCCATCAGTTCTTCGTTCTCTTGATCTGTAGGCTCAACAACACCCATGCGGATCAGCTTCTTGCGGAAGTATCCACGAACCTCGCCAATGCCCTCGCCTTCCATGTTCATCATGGCCATAGCGCCAAGCACCTGCTGCGTCTCTGGGTCAGTAGCAAGCTGCATCATGCCCATCAGTGAGCGAACAGTTGCAGAACGCTTAGAAGACGATGACGGACCAACCTCAACAGAAACGTCAAACTTGGCTTGGCTCAGATCGTTCTCATATTCGATTTCACCTGTCTCTTGGTTCAGAACAGGCTTGCCCAGTTCGATGCGGTGCAGTTCGCCCTGTGAACCCATGCCCTTCATCTTGCGACCAGGCTCAACCATGATTTCGCGAGACATAGACAGCCAGATCTCACCAGCGCGCTTGATCGCCTTGGCCATGTTGCTCATGTAGATGAACGACTGCATGTCCAGACGGTTTTGGATCAACTCAACAGCCTTGCCAGAAATGTTGGACTGCATTTCTTCGCCAGCTTCTTGGTTGCCAAGAAGGTCAGAGATGTCTTGCTCTGTGATCTGCAACAGACCAGCCAACGCAGGCGGAACAACAGGCGGCTTGGTGTAGCCGATCGGACCGGCCATGACTTCTTGCCCATTGGCGTCAGTCACTGTGTTCAGCAGAAGATATGGATAGTTCTTCAGGTTGTCTTCTGCCCACATCATTTCAAAGCCAGCAACTTGCTCTGGTGTGAACAGTGGCTTTTCTACTGTGGAAAGCGCAGAGATTTCGCCCAGCTTGGAAAGCTGCATGTTCTTCAGGCGCTGTGCATCCTTAGCCATACGAACGTGGCCCATGCAGCGCTCTACGTTATCAATGAACCAGCGCTTGCCATAAACAGGAACAATCGGGATTTCAGTGCCTGCGATGTAGCCAGCATCATCCAAGATGCCAGAGCCAGACATGATGTATTTACGAACCTTGCGGCGCTTAACGCGTTTCTGGCGAACCTCGATCGTGCCAATAGCATCAAGTGTTTTTTCAAGGTTTTCATCCTGATCGAAGTCGGTCTCGCTGTAGCGTTCTTCTTCACCGTCGATGGTCTGGAAGATGCGGATCAGTTCAGACGCTTCTTCGACGCGGTAGACCTCCGCAACATAAACCATGTCAGGCGTTGCCCAATCAAATTCATATTGGTGGATTTCTTTTGGCCACGAAGATGGATCATCGTCATACTCAGAAATGTAAGCATCGCGCGTCATGGCTGTCAGAACGTAGCACAGGCGTGCATCTGACTTGTCTTGGCGCTTGGCGTCCATATCGAAAAACACGGTGCTGTCAGCGTCATAAATCGGCTCTATGCGGATGCGCTGGTTGTCGTTGTCTTCATCGTATTCGTCTTCGTAAACAGAGCGCAGGCGGAACGCGCCAAAGCCACCACCGACAGCTTCCTCAAACGCGTTGTCATACGCTTCATCTGCGGCGCTGTCTTCTTCGTCTGCACGGAACAGGCTGTCACAAGTATCGGCCAGCTTATCGTCTTCGTCGCCATCCTTGCTGACAAAATCAACAGTGATGCGGTTGTTGCGGTATTCGTTGATGATCCGCATGACGCTCAGATGGATCTTGTTGACCTCAAAGCGCGGCTTGTTGTTGAACTGTTCTGCAAGGTTGCCTTCCCACTGCGCGCCAGCAATGGAGTAAAAGCGACGATCCTCAAGGCACTGCAAACGCTCTTCACGCATTGATCCTTGGATGCTGTCAAACTCCAGAAGCGCCTCTTCGTGGACATTTGCCAGACGTTCTTTTTTGGTCATTCTTGCCACGACATAGCCTCGCAATAAAATTTGCCTGTATTATAAGACAGATTGACAGAAAAAACAATCACCGTGCAATAGGCATAACATTAGCTATTGGCTTGGCTTTTGCCTTCTTTTGACCATTGGCCCTTCGAGAACCTTCGCAGGCGTATCGCAGAGCGTCAATAACGTGATTGTCCTTGTCTTCCAAGACGGGAAGAACAGCACCAGTGTCCCTGTCTGTCTTGTAGCTGTAAAGCGTCAGTTCATCGATTGTGTGCTTGCAGCGCGGGTGAACGATGATGTCAAACGACTTGAGCCATTCAACGCCTTCCTCAACAGACTTTGGCCCCTTGACCGCTGGCTGTATCTTGGGAAAGCCATTCTTGCGCATATGGCTGATGGTCTCAGGGCGCGCGCTGTCAGCCACCATGGGCCATTTCTCAGCCTCTGGGATCGACATAATCAGCGATGGGGTGTCAACAATCTCACAGCCCACCTGATAAGCCTCATAGTCAATATACAGCTTACGGCCAACGATGTGGCTGCGAACAGCAACTGTCGGGTCTGTTGCAAAGCCCCAGTCAGCGCCAAGACGGTGAATTGCTTCTGGCGGCGCTTCGAAGTCTTCAATCGTCCAGTTTTTAAACACCCGCGTTTCGCTGTTGCGAACATACTCGCCTTTCCAAACGTGCATGTATTTGTCTGGATCGCGGCGCTTGTCGTATTCCATTTCGTCTTTGAGAACGTCAGGGAACCACGGGTTGTCTTCGAAGTTTACCTCAACAACCTTGCTTTTCTCTGGGGTGTTTGGACCACGCAGCAATCCCTCAATCGGATCTGTGTCGTAACGCGGGTTCCATGTAAACCATAGCTGAGAACCTGGCTTACGAATAGTTGGGCGCAAGATATCCAGTGAGAACTGGCTCAGGCTCTGCGCTTCCTCGACCCAAGCAATGTCATAGCCCTCAAGCGACTTGATGCTGTCTGCTGTGTGGTTCTGCAAGCCTTGGAAGATGATGATGCCGCCATGAACGGATCTGATCTCAAACTCTTTGATCGTGAACATGTGCGCAACGCCAAGTTCTTCGATCTTGTTCTCCAGCAGCTTTTTGACCGACTGAGCCAGAGACTTCTGCACCTCACGAACGCACACAGCGTCCACACGCTCCATGATGCTGCGCTCGATCAGCATCTCTGCAAACAAGTGAGACTTGCCAGAGCCACGACCGCCATGAGCACCAAGGTAGCGCGCATCTGGGTCACTCAGTATCGGGAGCGCCCAGCGCGGTGTTTTGATCTGGAGGTTCATTCAGGTCCAGCCACCAAGTCTTCAAAGTCAGCTTGTGTCATGTTGTCAGCCAGCGCTTGCTCAACATCAATTGTGTTAGCGCCAAGGAAAGCAGCGGCACCAGCAATGCCGTATTTCTTCACAATGCTTACTAACTTATCGTCGAAAATAACATAATTACGCGACCCAGCTTGCTCAATATTCGTATCAAAACCTTTGTCTTGATATTCCTTAGAGATTGCGTTTGCTTCTTTACGGCTTCGCGCTCGGATTGGTTCTGTTTCGTATGGCTTTCCGCGATGTGACAGCTTCACCTCAAAGCCCATCCCACGCGAACCCGCGTCAAGGTATCGAACGCCCTTAAAGCCCTCCTCCAAAAGTCTTTGCGAAGTAAGTTCAGCTGGGTTTCCTTGAAAACGCTGCATATTTCTTTCAATGCTGCCCAATGCGCCACCACCATGGATTTTCTCCATCGGGTCATAAGTCGCCCCATAATCACTGGGCAAATCTAGTTCGTCCAAAAATCCTTGGATTTCTTCTATTTGCTGTGGCGTTGCAGGTTTCTCTGTTTCCTTAAGTATTCTTTCAATGCTTTCCTGCTGCCATTGCGGAAGTTCTCTAAATGGAGTGTCCCAATCTAAAAATTCCTCAGGACTAGCATTAACATTGACTTCATACATACTGCCAGGAGGCTGATATTGCTTCCAGCTGCCGCTTTCCAGTGCGTCAATATTTCCTTGAACCATCTGCATAAAGTTTTCAGATGCCTCTGGCGAATTTTCCTTCATGTCTTGAAATAATTTCATGGCCGCATCTTCGCCCATATTTCTTCTGACAACCAAATCATATATGTTTGCATTGTAGTCATCAGCTGGGAGCGGAATGTCTTTACTCAAAGCATCACGATAACTTCTCGCAATTCCTTCGTTTTCAGCGCCATACAGTCCGTATCCATAAGCCTGCGCACCCTCACCAGTTCCGATCTTATCGGATCGCATGCGACCAAGAGGGAAATCTTCAACAACTTCCGCTCCCGCTGGAACGTCAGGCAAAACATCTGGTGCGCCAACAATGTATTCAGTTGTGCCATCCTGATAACGGACAAGGCGTTCTGCCGCGAAGTTATGAGGGGAGCCTTGAAACAACTTAATGCCAGAAGAGCCTTCTGCTATATCTGGCGCAGAGGCACCACCAAATCTTGACTGCATCTGCGGCGAAATCATGTTCACGGAAGACATTTCGTCAATGTCAGCGAACACTTCTTCGAGCGTGGCGTTTGGCTTTCCAGCAGGGCGGCGACCAAGACGATAAGCAGTCGTTGCAGCAGCCTTCGATGACACCTGACCACCCATCATTGGGAAGTCCTGCATAACTTTATCCTGTAGGCTTTGACCAATGCCCTGACCACGGAACTCTTCGGGCACCTCAAGTTCCAGAACAGATGCGCTGCCATCAGGTCGCACAACAACTTCCATTGTGCCGCCGCTTGCTGGATCAGTGTAGCGCACACGCTCAGTCCCTTGACCGAAAATGCCTGAAGCATCTTTGCGCGTTACATCAAACGATCGATCGCCAACAACATCAGCACCAACAACGCCTTCGTCAGCCAATCGCTGATAGGTCTTGCGCAATGAAGCCTCGCCAGCTTCCGTCAAACCGCCAGTGGGCGCGTCAGGGTTTTCTTTGCGGAACAGGTATTGAAGTTCGCCGCCAATGCCTTGGCCTTGCAGTTCTTGAACAACAGCAAGTTCAGTGCCGTCACCTCGATCTGTGATGTATCCAACAACATCTTCTTCGCCAACGTCAGGATTGAACGCAGTGGCGTAGTAATTCCCATCAGAACCCCTGTAGAAAGTCGTGTCGCCTTGAGAACCAACAACCTCAGAATTGCGCGGCAACATCCCATACATGTCGCCCATTGCTAAGTTTGGACGATCTTCCGCTGCAACACGCTTGCCTCCAGGATTAACTGTTTCCAGATATGCCTCAAAGCCTTCGTCTTCTGTTGCTGTGCGAGCAGGCTCTTCAACCGCTTGCGACAAATCCCTGCCTTCTGCGCGCGATACTGCACGCTGATCCTTTAGATCATTGCGCATTCGCTGGACGCTCTTGTATTCATTGAACGCAGCCGTGTCAGTTGGATTGTCCAAGACATTCTGGCGCAAAGCTGCGACCTCAATATCAAGTTCAGCAATTTGGTCATCAATGCTTTTCGCAGGACCGCCGCCAACAACATCAGCGCCAACGCCTTGAGCCATTGCTGGATCACCACGGCCAAGCAGGAAGTCAGCGTCCAAGTCACGGATGCCACGCAGCGTGCCGATAGCGTCAGCCATGTATGGGCTGCTGTAAACCTCACGGGCAAGAACGCCTGCGCCTTCAGCAATGGGTCGCGTCAGTGGGAAAGCCTCTGCAACGCCAAGACCAGCCTCTGCCGCACCCAAACCCATCTTGAGATAATCACCCTCTTGATAGCCCTCGACAGCGGTTCCTGCGCCCTCTTCGACGCCAAACACTGCGCCCAGAGGTGTGAGATCTGCCAAGCCAAGACCATCTAGGATGTTCTGAGATGTCGGGCTTGTGTCGCCCATGATGTCGCGTGCGTATCGTCCAGCAAGATATGGATCTAAGCCAACTTGGTTAATCAATGCATCTTGAACGCGCTGCGTGGACGTTTCGCGCATGGTGTAATCTGGCGCTTGCAGTGTGCCGTATGTTTGCTCTGCTTGGGAGATGTCTTCAGGCGTCAGCCTTGAAGCTGTTCTTGGAATGCGGCTGGATGGCTGGGTCGTGCCGCGATATTTGGCAACTTCGTCTGGCGTGAAACCAGCAGCGAGGAAATCATCATCGATCAGACCTGGTATTGATCGATCGTATTCTGCTAATTCAGCCAGTCTGTTCATTATGCTTCCTTCGGATCTACAATCACCCGCTCGATCTTCTGCACGATGGGACCGCCATCTGGTCCTGAGTGTTCATTTTTCATCGTGTCGTTCCAATCGTCGCGGAACCTGTTTTTCATGTTGAAGATGTAACTGGTTGCGTTGAAGCCATCGATCCCACCAAACGTAGCCATGCGGCCATTTCGTTCCCACCATGCCTGCGAGTGACGCATTGCTTCCTTTACGGCCTCCGAAAACTTTTTGTTTTGGTTCTGCCATCTGTCGAAAGTGTCGTATGCAATATCAAGTTCCAGAGCCATTTCGCATTTGCTCATTCCCTCTTTGCCGCAGTTAATTACGATCTCGCACATCTTGGGTTCGTATTTTGTCGGTCTTCCAACTTTCTTCTTCGCTGCCATTTTACACCTCATATCTCAGACAAGCGGTCTGGTCGCATGTCCGAAATATAAAGCAATCTTGGCGTTATATCAATTGCTGGAAGAAATCCGCTCCTTTGCAATGTTAAAATACGCCGCATCCAACTCAATTCCAATGAACGAGCGCCCAAGGTCTTTAGAAGCCACGCCTGTTGTGCCGCTGCCCATGAATGGGTCTAGAACCGTGTCGCCCGCGTTTGACCATGACTTGATGTGGTCTTGTGCAAGTTTATATGGGAACACGGCAGGGTGTTTCGCATTTCTGACACCACTCTTAATCTGCCAAACATTAAACCTTTTACCAAATTCAGAAACAGTAACAGTCCTGTTTTTTGTCATATCTCCGTTCTTTTTTCGTGAACTTACTGTGGTTTTCCTTCCTGCTTTTTTGTTTTTACGGTCCTTGATGGGGTTGAAATGTTTTGGACGACCCTTGCTAAAAACAAACATATATTCAAAACCGTTCCAATATGCGTAATTGCTGCCTTTTGCACCGCCTTGGCCGCCTTTTTCATAAATCATCGTATCGTGCAATCTGAAGCCGCACTCCATTGCGTGCAGTGCCTGCTTGAACGATGTGCCTGTCTCGCTGCCATTGATTGTGGCGTCTCCCACAACCCAGACGACAACGCCGCCATCAGCCGTGACGCGATGCAGGCTCTGAATGACTTCACGCCAGACATGCTCTCCCCACTGCTCGTTGTTCCCATTGTATGTGCGGAGGTTGTCATAGGGCGGGCTGGTCACTGTTAGATCAACCGAGCCGTCTGGTATTTCCTTCATGCGCTCCAAGCAGTCGCCTTGCATCAAGTTAATCGAAGCACCAGCCATCAGCTTGTCCACCGTAACGGTCTTATATTCTGGCTTCATTTGTCTCTCCGTAAAGCAGGAGGCTGCTTAGATGCCAGCGTGATGGCTTCCTTTCGGGCCTGCATCATTGCAAGTTTTCCGAACGCCACGCTGGTGCAGAAAGTATAAAGGGAATTTGACACAAGTTCAATCTTTTGTGGCAACCTCCCCGCCACAAGCAGCATATCCAGCCATGTCTATCCAATTATCGCAATGATATGGGTTGCCCCATGCTCTCACTGTCTTCAGATCAATGAGCATAATTGCGACTTGATCTGGTCTGATTATTACGCCTAATCGAGCGCCCCAGATTGCCGCTATGCTTGCGAAGCTGTCCTCGATGTCACCGTGAGTTGCTGCCCGATCTACGCTTACACATTCACTGGCGTCCTCAAGTATTGAAACCCTGTTCATTGCCTTGCCCCTACTGGTTGATCTTCTTGATTTTGATACTTGCCGTTCCCGTATGATGCGGGTTCTTCTATGCGGTGAAAGATAGCCTGTGCGATGCCTGCACCTGCTGGGATGCGAAGCGGTTTCCATCCATAGTAAACCAGTTCGAGCGTGAGCCATCCGCGCCAGTCTGGTTCGATCACAGTGTTGAAGACTGACAGACCTTTGCGCGCCCATGTGCTTTTGTCGTGAACGACAGCGACTAGATCCTGTGGCATGTCAAACTTTTCGATCGTGCTGGCCAGAGCGAAGCGCTTGAATGGGTGAAGTGTGACTGTTTGCTTGATGCGCAGATCATATCCAGCTTCTGACAATCCATAGCTGACACCATGCTCTTTCAGCTTCATGTCTGCCATTGGGGTGAGCGGGCGGGTGTCGTATAGCTTTCGTCCGTTGATAATCATTCTATTTCCGCCAGTGCTTCAGAGACGCGCCCTTGGTTTACGTTGAAATGGTTTGCTATGCGATGAACGCTGAGATTTGGATGACCGATTGCATAATTTCGAATTTCATCAATTAGTTCTGGCGTCATCGTTGCCGATTGTCGAGATGTGCGCTTTTTGTATTTCTTTCGAACCATCAGGCTTAGAACATGGTCAATATGTTCAACGTAGTAATCTAGGTGCGCAGCTTCCATTTTGTTTCGCATGGCTTCAAGATGTGCGCGCGCTGCTGGTATATCACTCATCTGTCTCTCCCCTTAATCTGTTTCATTTGTTTTCCTCCCAGAGTTCACGGACCCTGTGCTTTAGATCTTCTTTTGCTGGATGCTTTGCTATGAAGGCGCGGCGCTGTTCGAGACTTGGCAGGCTGAGAACGTGCCGTGCAGCGCTTTCTATCCACTGATCCTTGCAGGCGTTTGTGTATGCCTGCTTGGTCTTGCTGTCGGGCAGATAAACCTCACCTGCACCGACTGGATCACCCTCACGCCACGGCCTCAAAAGGGTATTTCGCCCCCTAGATCATCGTTTACAGGCGGAGCATCATAGCCACGCTGTTGGCCCTGCTGACCACCACCTTGGAACGTCAGTTCGTTTACGTTCAGCGTCAGCGATCCGCGACCCTCGTAAACATCAACACCAGCGCGCCCTGTGAGCGTCAGCTTCGTGCCTTTCTTGATGTAGTTCTCAAGGCTTTCTGCGCGCTTGCCCCAGATCGAACACGAATACCATGTGCTGTCGCGCTTGTTGCCGTTCTTGTCCTTGCCGTTGTCTACAGCCACTGAGAAACCCAGAACGGCGTCACCGCCCTGTGTGCGGCGCAGAACAGCGTCCTTGCCTACGTTTCCCGCTATCATTGTCACTTGCATTGTCTTTTCCACTTCCGTTTTGCTTTGCGATAGAACTTGTCGATCATCCCGTGCTTGCGCATAAAATCAACAACGTGTCTCGCTTGTTCTTCTGTTGCTGGGCCGCGATGACCAATGTCCTCAACACCGTAACCTTCTGACAGGTCTTTGATGATGCTGCGAACAACTTCATCTGTCAGCCCAGCGCAATTCATACCATACCAGCGCCAAACCAGAGCATGATGCCGTGGATGACAGCGATCGGGAACAGCAGCGCCCCTGCAATCAAGTATCCCCATGCACCAGCAGCCAAGCATGTGATGACGTGTGTCAGCCATGCTAAGAAGAGCGGTATGCCAATAATATAACCCATGTTTTCCTCCGTAAGTTTTATGGGGCCGAAGCCCCCGTTGGTTTTACAGATTACGCGCTTTGACCTGTTCAGATGTCAGTATCCAAGGCTCGTCATTGTGGCCGTAAGTCTTCCGATTATGCTTCCAAGCATCTCGGGCCTCATCAAGGGTGGCAAACCAATCCCATCCCCAGTTGTATCCATTTTCTAATCCATAAAGTGTCATTGTCGTTCTCCTTGGTTGTTGAGATTAAATTATCTCCACACAACACCATATGCAAGGTTTAATTTGCACTTTGCACATTTTATTTATCACTTCCGCCAAATTTCTTCACAGAAAAGCCAGCTTGAGCCATGATTTCATCTGCGCGCTCTTTGCTGATCCGCTCTCTGGGCTGCGATGCAATCAGCGGAACGTGACCTCTGTCGAAGCGGTTGATCGCTGCGCGTGCAACTATCAGCGGTCCAAGTTCTTTCTGGGCCCGCTCTGCGATGTCGCCTGTCATGGGCTTCTTGCGGCGATCTGGATTGTCTTTGCCGATCCACCAGCGAACAGCCTTGGCGATCGACCAAGCAGGGAAGTCTTTCAGTTCGTGATACCAATCATCTGCGATCGACTTCATCATGCCTTCGGAGATGTCTCCCTGGAAATACTGGGCAAGCAATGAAGCGATGCGTCCAGTGATCCACTTCGCCGGCGCAGGCGTATAGAGTTTGTTCATCGCCTCTTCGAGCGCGTCACGCTCAATCTTCGAAGCCAGCGGCGTATGAAGCAAATCCCGCCATGAGCGCGTTATGTCCTCCACCTGATCTGGTGTTGCGTGCGTTGGAAGTGTTTCCATTTGAATTGGTATCAGGTTCGTCATTCCATCTCTCCCCGTTTAGCCACGTTGCTGCATGTGGAATAAATTGCTGTTCTTTGCTTGATAGAGCTTCGATCTGCCTGTTGAGGCCAGATGAGATTTCTTCAACGCTTGAGTTTTTCAAGGCCTTTGCAAACGCCTTTCGAGCGTTTCCCTTTCCAACTTTTCTTGGATAAGCAGCCCAGAAATCCTCAAAATGATCGTTATTATATAAAGGTTTTTTTCCAAGGTTATTATTTCCAAGGTTATGGGGGGTATGTTTTTGCGCCAGGGGGGTGGCGCATTTTGCGCTAGGGGGTGGCGCATTTTGCGCTAGGGGTTCAGTAAGGCACAGGATGTATTGGGTGCTTGTTTGAGAACCGTTTTCGCGCTGTCTTCTATTGCGCTCGATCAGCCCGCAGTTTTCAAGGCTTATGAGGTGTCGCTTCACCGTAGCCACATCCATCTCGCATTCATTAGCGAGCGTTTTTAAACTAGGAAAACACATTCCAGTTTCGCCATTGTGGTGATCCGCCAACCAATAAAGCACAATCTTCGCGGCTGGCTTCAGCCCCTTTTGCTTCATTGCGAGCGCTGTCATGTAGTGGCTCATCGACATTTCCTTTTCTGTTGTGGAAACGTCGATCCCGAACTATATTCAGGTCAACGCATCCGTCTATGCGTTTCGCCTTCACTGTCATCCTCCCTGACAGCAGGCATTACTGGGACGGGTTGAGCGCTTGGACACGCTCCCCGTCCCGACTTTTTACATCAGATCGTCCCATCGTCAAAGCGTTTTAACGCGCGAAGACGCGACACTTCACTGAGGCGATAGACGCCATTCTTCATCAGAACATCACCGTCATCATCCATTTGGATCAGCAGATCCTGCACTTCGCGCGGGTGATGACCAGTCATTTGAGACACCTCACCAGCAGACGCAGCTTCAACCCCAAACAAGTAGATCAAAATATCCTGCTTCATGTTTCTTTAACCTCCAATCCCATTGCACGAGCCACAGCGACCCGCACCTCATAATCCCGTGTTGGCATACCTTTCACGTCTTCATAGGTTAAAACGCCATCTTCGATGTAGGTAAAATCAAATGTCAGCTTCATCTTGCGCCCCGTGCGCGTGTAAAGCGGCCTGTGCTGGCCCATCAATTCGACCTTCACTTGGCGCTTTAGATCGCTGATCTCGCCTGCGCGCTCCAAAAGCTGCAAATCCATCCAGCGCGCAGCCTCTTTCTTGCTGTCAAACTTGATGTCGCCCACAACCGTTTTCTTCGCACCGTATTTGTTGCGCGAAGGCTTGCGGAAGAACTTGGGCTGCATTTTCATTTCCAATCCTCCATCGGCACGGCACCGTCAGTTAGTTCTTCGATGCGCTTGCGAACAGCGTTGTGTGGCTTCACCTTGCCAGACAGCCACCGCGAGATCGATGCGCTATCAACGCCAAGCTGCTGCGCAAACCAGCTCTTTTTGATGCCCTGCGACTTGAACCAATCGTCAAACAGCATCACTGCTTTAGCCTTATCCATATCTTCCTCCATTTTATACTGACAGCATAACTAGAAAAAACTTTTACACAATGCAAACTTTTTCTTGCATATGCTGATCCGCGCATTTAGAAATTAATTACTGACGGAGGAAAACACATGCTTAAATGGAAAGAACAGAACGGCAAGATCATCGCCAACCGCGCATGGATCATGACCGAAGCCTGGGCGATCGTAAATCGCTTCAAGAAGTCTGGCGTCAAAAAGCCAATTAGTGAAGCCATGAAGCTGGCTTGGTGGACAGCCAAAATGGAAGTCAGCGTGCAAATCAGCGTTCGCGGCCAGATGGCGAACATCAAGGAACTTGCAAAGCTGGGCGCAGATCGCCTTCGTGCAATGGCAAACGACATTGAAAACATCGATCGTCACAGCAGCGCAGATACCAAGCGCCTGTCAGACATTCGCCAAGCAATGCACTACGCATAAGGAGGAAACTATGCGCATCAGAGACGTAATCACAGACCTGATCGGGGTCATCGCAATCTTCGGCGGAGGCTATGCCTTCCTCATTATCGGACACGGGTTAGGATACTAAAATGAAAAGCATCGCAACAGCACTCGCATCAGCGCAGATTAACATGGGCAAGGCACTCAAGCAGGCCAACAACCCGCATTTCCGCAGCAAGTATGCAGATCTTGGCAGCGTCATGGATGCCTGCCTGCCAGCGCTTAACGAACGCGGCATTGCTGTGATCCAGCCGACAGGCGAAGATGATACTGGCCGCTTTGTAGAAACCATCATGATCCACGGTGAAAGCGGCGAACAGCTTTCGTGCCGTGTGCCTCTGATCGTCGGTAAGAACGACATGCAGGGTTATGGCTCTGCGGTTACATATGCTCGACGCTACGGCCTCATGGCAATGGCTGGCATCGCTCCTGAAGATGATGATGGCAACGCTGCCGCAAAGGCTGCTCCAAAAGTAGAGCCACCGAAGCCAATTAGTGCCGATCAGTTCCAAGAGATGAACGACTTAATCTTTGATACAGAGACAGACGAAGTAAAGTTCTGCGCATACTGGAAGGTTGATGAACTCACACAGATGAACGCCAAGCAAGCAGCAGATGCAATCGCAATGCTGAAGAAGAAAAAAGCATCGCAGGAGGAAAACAATGGAACAGCGGACTGATGAATGGTTCGCAGCGCGTCTGGGGTGTGTAACAGCATCCCGCACCGCTGACGTTATGGCAAAGACCAAAAGCGGATACGGCGCGGGGCGATCAAACTACATGGCTCAACTAATTACAGAGCGGCTTACTTCGGCACCAACGCAAGGGTTTTCTTCAGCCGCCATGCAATGGGGAACAGATACAGAGCCACAAGCGCGAGCCGCGTATGAGCTTATGACAGGCGAGGACGTGTTAGAAGATGGTTTCGTTACACATCCTACCATAACAGGGTTTGGCGCGTCTCCAGACGGCCTTGTGGGCGCTGATGGGCTGGTTGAGATCAAGTGCCCCAACAGTGCCACGCACATCGACACGCTGCTGTCAGAAAAGGTGCCTGCGAAGTATGTCACGCAGATGCAGGTGCAGATGATGTGCTGTCAGCGCGAATGGTGCGATTTCGTCAGCTTTGACCCGCGCCTGCCTGGTGACATGAACTTCTGGATGCAGCGCGTCTGGGCGGACGAAGAGCGCCACAAAGAAATCGAAACAGAGGTGCGCCTGTTTATCCTTGAGATGGAAGACAAGCTGCAAAAGCTGCGCGACAAGTTTGGAGGATAAGATGCAAGTCGACCAAAACAAAATCATCGAAACCTTTGAGCGCATCGAAGAGGAAGCTGGCGGTCTATGGAACGCCATGCCTTCGATGACGCTGGACAAGACTGCGATCGAACTGGACCTGCCACGCGATCTGGTTCGTTCAGTAATGACCTCGCACTGGACGCAGCAGGGTGCGGGCTGATGCCGACCAAGATAATCAGAGAACCGCAGCATGTTGATGCACTTGCTAACATGCTGCGTGATCGAAAGTTGCCAATTACTGTGACATGGACGCAAGGCGCACCGCGATCTAAGGCGCAAAATAGGCTGGCACAAAGGTGGTTCACAGACATTGCAGTTCAGCTTGGAGATCAAACACATGAAGATGTGCGCGCAGAATGCAAATTGCGTTTTGGAGTTCCAATCTTGCGCGCTCAGAATGAAGCGTTTAAGCTGTCCTACGATCGGGTTCTGAAGCATTTGCCTTACGAACAAAAACTTGAAGCGATAAAGGCATTTGATCTTCCAGTAACTCGACTGATGAACGTCATGCAAATGACGGAATTTATGGAACAGATGCAGCTTTATTGGTCAGTTCAAGGCGTTAGATTGACTGACCCAGAGGCTCTTAAATATGAACAGGAGTTCTGCGATGGGTAAGAAAATAGCACCAAAAGGTTCAAGTGAAAAATTCTTGCGTTGTAATGTCGGTCTGCAATCTGATGAATGTTTGATTTGGCCATACAGAACAAACAACACAGGTTATGGGCTGGCAGTAATAAATGGAAAGCAAAAAACAGCATCTAGATGGATGTGCATTTTGGCTCATGGTGAACCAGTGGGACAGAAGAAACATGCTGCACACAAATGCGGAAATCCAGCATGTGTAAATCCAAATCACCTCAAGTGGAAAACTCACAAAGAAAACATGCACGACAAAAAGCGTCATGGGACAAACAACATCGGAGAACGAAACGGAAAGACAAACCTAACAGAAGATGACGTTAGATATATCAGATCAGCGCCGCCAGACTTAGCGCCACTGATGCAAAAATATAACATGTCAAAACACGGAATATCAAAAATCAGAAGTCGCCTAAGATGGGCGCATGTGGAGTAAAAGCATGTTCAAGAAAGACGAAGACTTTGAGGAAATGGGTGACAATGCCCACAAAGCAGCAGCGGACCAGATCCGCGCATACATCGAACGCTTTGAGCGCCTTGAGGCTGAAAAGCAGGATGTAATTCAGGGACAGAAAGAAATCATGTCTGAGGCCAAAGGCAACGGCTTCAACGTCAAAGCGCTGCGCAAGATTATTTCGGACAGGAAGCGTGATGCGGATGATTTGGCAGAAGAACAGGCTCTGGTCAAACTGTATAAATCAGCACTTGGAATTTAGGAGGAAGAACAATGTGGAAATTCGTGATGCGCCCCAAGGCCAAAAAGGAACTGAAAAGGATCAAAGAAGAGCGCGACAGGACGGAGGAAGCCATCAAACGCGCGCGACGTAACAAGCAGCGGGTGACTGATTTGTATGACCATGCTCAGAAACTGACCAAGGAAGCGCATCGCTGGGAGAAATACCTGCCATGAGCCTCACTGGCAAGGGGCCAATGGGCCTGAAAAAGCCAAAACCAGAACGCGGAACGAAGGCTGCAAAGGAACATTTGCAACGTGTCAAAATGCTTCCTTGCGTCATCTGCCGCAAACCTGGCCCATCAGATGCACACCACGTCATCTGCAACAGATATGGAACAAACAAAGCGAGCGATTTCGACGTTATCCCTTTGTGTAAAGCGCACCACCAAAACGGTCCCGAAGCCATACACAACGGAAAGCGCTCATGGGTCGAAAAACACGGCCCAGATCACGGATACCTCCACGCAGTGCTTGCTGCCCTCGCCAGCGCGTAATGTTGCTGGAAGACTTGAAGAAAGAACAAACATGAAAAAGACATTCGAACAGCGCTGGGCTGCGATCAAGCCGTTATACTTCCTTGCGGGCAGTGAGCGTTTGACGCTGACAGAGATCGGCAAGGAGCTGGGCATAAGCGCTTCGCAGGTAAGTCGTGTTATACACAAGGCACGGGATTTAGGTTTAACAAACCAAAGAAACCCCGCCGCGCGCAGAGCGCCCTACCGAGGCATCAACTACGGGAGTATGCCAATGGCCATGTTGCATACAGCAGAAGCCAATCCGCAGTTTCGTAACTGGATCATAGCTCAATCAGCAATGTCTAACGTGAACGTGTGCGAGTTAGCTCTCTCAGCGTTGCTTGATGCTTTTTACGAAGAGACGCAGACAGACTGAAAGGGTACACGGTATGAACGGATACGAAACTGATGCCCGCACCACCCTTGCAGAACTGAAAGGACACTTGATATGCTTGAAGCCGCTGGAATAGCTTTTATCGCAATGTCGGTTGCCGTGGTTACATTCTACGGATTGATCCGGCTCATGGATTATTTGCGATGGTGGAACGAAGCTG
>Ga0206130_10001355_pt1 | contig 36068 bp, 40 predicted proteins | sample Helgoland_Spring_9_FD_148637 | JGI IMG/M metagenome (GOLD analysis project Ga0206130, IMG submission 148637) | Pelagic subsurface seawater microbial communities from Kabeltonne, Helgoland, North Sea - Helgoland_Spring_Bloom_20160512_1 | ecosystem: Environmental > Aquatic > Marine > Epipelagic ...
ATTAATTTTTTCTAAATATTTTACTATTTTTGTACTGATTTTCGAGTATTTCACCACACAATATCGTGGTGAAAATATGGGTTATTAGCATAATACCGTAACAAATGATAATTATTTTTTATGTATTTTTACAAGTAACAAATATTTTTTGTTGTTTTTTTACCATTTTTTATATTTTCTTACCATATATGGTAAGAACTTTTTTTTTATATAATATTTTTTCTAAATCATAATATTTTGCAATTTATAATATAATGTATAATTGTTTAACATATTTGTTACCGTATACGGTAACAAATATGTTTACATTTGGAAATTTGTTACCATAAATCAGTGTTTATTTATTTTCCATTATTTTCAACACGTGTGCAAAAACAACAAAAAAAGCGCATAAAACGCGTAAAAAATCCAAAAAAAGAGATATTTTTTTATAATAATGGATAATATTACAAAAAAAAAGGAAATAGAAAATACATTTTTTAAAAAAATAGAAAATATTTTAAATTTTATTTTTAGAGATAAAGAATATTCTTTTTGGTTTGTCACATTGATTCATAATTTTTTTTTAATTTCTATTTTTTTATCTATCACTATTTTTAATAAAAATACTTTCAAATTCAAACTTGCTGTTTTATTTTTTATTTTTTATTTTTTATTTTTCTATATTTCAAATGGGGATCCAATAATAAATCTGGAGAGATTTATTCTTAAAAATAATTCTTGGTTTGGTATTTTTGAAAGTTTAGAACTATTTAATATTCCAAAAACAAAGAGAAATATAAATTTTACATTTTTCTCTCTAACAACCATTTTTTATTATATTATTATTTTTAAAATTTTTATGATAAAATAAAATATATTTTTAATATAAGATGGCAGCAATTGCAACAGAAAAAGCATATAACAATTTTAAAAATACTTTAACAAATGTTGAAGAAAAATATAAAAAAGCATATGACAATTTTTTAAATGAAAAAAAAAACTATTATCGTCAATCGAACTATTACAAATAGTTCGATTAAAAGTTCCAAGATATATTAAATCAAAAATAAAAAAAGTATATAATCCGGATTTAATGGAAGAAACTAATCTTATATTAAGTGATTCCCCACCATGGGTGCCTGATAATGCAAATAGCCCAAAAACTTACAGATACAAACCAAAAAGTTCCAGAAGAAGTTCTAGTAAAAGTTCCAGTAAAAGAAAGTGTTCTAGAACAAGAAAGCGTTCCAGAACAAGAACAAACTCGAGAACAAGAAATGCTAAACACTAACCATAGGGTCGGTTATACTTTTTATCGGTTTTATTTTCTCGTAAATTATTTGCACATCACGCTCTTGGATTTGTTTTGTTGTATCACAACATTCGCAACAACAATGTTTTGAAATAATATTTCCCATATATTATTTCAAAACATTTTAAATTGAATAAATTATTTTAATTTTTATTTTAAATAAAAATGATTCCAGGTATTTTTAAAAATATATCTAAAAAATTAATTTATCTAGATAAATTAATTTTTCCTCTTGAAATTATTGATATCATTAAATCTTTTGCATTTTATAAAGTTAACACTTTACCTTATTACAAATTTGTTTCCAAAAAAAAAGAACCAATTCTTAATAAATTAAAAAAACTAAAATATATACCTGGTGTTTATAATGGTTTTTGGAATATTATAAGGTTTGAAAAAAACACACAATATATTACTCTTCAAGCAAAAAATTGCGTGTTTTGTGGAGAATATATCATCGCAGGTTGGACAACATATCATTTAACTCCTTCATCATTACCTATTTGCTTATGCGTATAATTTCACATAATATCCTTTATATTTACCTTATCTGCCACATTTTTTAATACCCCCTTTGTATTTTTTTCAATTTCATCGTTTTCTCCCAATAAATGTGCTATTATTTTACCCCTTTCGTTCGTCTCCTTCTCATTATCCTCCCAATTTGGATGCTTGTCCTCCCATTTACTTATCGACAACCATTGTTTCGTTCGCAATCTTGATATTATATTAAATGCCTTTCCTGATTTTTGTATATTATCCGTTTCCCACTTCCCTTCATCCTTTATATGCAATTTTCCTGTTTTTTTATTACTACAATGTATTGGACGCTCTATTGCTGGTATATTCTCCAAACCTTTTAACATTACATTCGTTATTCCATTCACATATCCTGTATTTTTTGTATTTATAATATCTTCTAACGTAAATTGCAAATCTTTAATAAAATCTTTTAAATTCTTGGCATCTCCACAATTTTTGTCCAAAAACAAATTAATCGATAAATTTGTTATATGATTTGTATTGTTTTGAATGTTTTGAATATTATTATTTATAATTTTCACATTATTACCTTCATATTTTTTTAATTTATTTTCAAAATCGCAACTTTTTTTATGTTTGTAAAACCCATGTCGCGTTTTATACGTTTTTCCACATTCGCAAACCCGTTTCGCATGTTTTAATTTATGCCTCTTCAAATTATATTTTCTTTTTGTTGAATATTCACATAATTTGCATTTATATATTTCTTCCATTTATATAATTTTTACATTTTTATTTTTAAGTTATTGCTAAAATATTTTTAAATGTTGGACACCATGTGGACACCTCATAAAAAGTAAAATTAATCGTTTTTTTTATTTATCTTTTGCTGTTGGTTACAATTTTTTTTCAACAGTCTTTTTTTTTAGAGCGCACTTTTACTCACGAGTAAAAGTGAGTAAGTCAAAACAAAAAATAGATTTTTTTTCTTAAACCAACATGCATTGGTTTTTTGCGTGTTGAAAAATGTTTTTTTTAAAGGGTGTCCATTTTTTTGCCTATTTTTGGAAATTTTTATTTTCCCCTTTTTTTTTTGACCAAACTTTTTCTTACCATATTATCATTTCATTTTTTTTTTCATTTTTTTTTTATTTTTTTCAGTCACAATTTTTTTTTCAAAAAATACAAAATTTTGACCGTTTTTTTCCATTTTTGACAAGTTTTGAAAAAAAAATCGCTCAACCTGTTTTTGCAATATTTCGCATGTTAATCAATCTAATTACAAAAAAAATAAATATACAATTGTGACCAACCGAAAAAGTTTGATCGATTTTTTTTCAAATTGTAAATCCGAAAATCGATTTTGGACTACCTTTTGATAGGGAAAATATAAAATATGGGAAACACTTTTCTTTTTTTTTTGACCAAACTTTTTGGTTGGTCACAATTGTATATTTATTTTTTCTGTAATCACATATGTTATCATGTAAAATGTCAAAAAAAAGTTTGGTCAAAAAAAATGGTCAAACTTTTTATATAAATTTTAAATTAACATTTTAAAAATGTTTATAATATCACCACCTAACCCTAAAGAAATAAATAAAAATGTTATAACTGTAAATAACCAACCTAAATATTCATACCTTTTCCATTGCTTTATAACTATATATTTTGGCATTTTATTTTTTTCATTTTCTGTTAATGATGACAAATAATTACGCAATAATAAAGTAGTATTCAATATAACCATAAATGAAAAAAAATACATTAATACTGATAATCTTTTCATTGTTGTCCTTGAACTTTTTTTTTTAAAACTTCTCGAAAAACCATATATTGCTATCCCCAAACTAACTGTTATTATACTGTTTCTCATACCAGATAAAAAACCATTCATAAATGATTGTGGATTATTAGAAAACATATATATATATACATTTAATATAATTTGTCAACTGTTTTTAATAGAAGATTCGAAAAAATTTTTCCAATTTTTTGAATATGGATTTTTTTCCCATTCTTCATTCGCTTTTTTTATCTCCATTGAAAATTCATCTATCCTTTCTTCTTGCTTCTTTATTTCTTCCGATAATTCTTCTGGCCTTGACCTCCTAACCAAATCTCTATTATTTATTATTTTTGTTCCTAATCTTGAAATATTTTCATACCTCTTCACTATTTTTATAAAATTATTCATTTTATAAAAATTTATATATATATTTAAGCTATTTTTAATCTATTTTTAATCTATTTTTAATCTACTTCTGAAATCTCAATATTGTTATCTTCTGGAACAAATGCTGGTGCTGCTGGTGCTGCTGGTGCTGCTGGTGCTGCTGGTGCTGCTGCTTGCCCAGGCATACCCGCTTGATAGATTTTCTGCATTATAGGCGAACAAATTTCCTCCAATACTTTCTGTTTTGCATCATATTCATCAGCAGAATTCATTTGATTCTCCTCTAACCATTTTAATGTCTCTTCCACCTTTGACATAATTGTATTTTTATCTTCTTCCCGGATTTTATCTGCCAATTTTTCATCATTCACACTATTTTTTAAAGAATAACAATAATTTTCCAATTTTCCTTTTGATTCTATAATTTTCGCATTCCTTTCATCCTCTTCCTTAAATTTTTCTGCTTCTTGAACCATTCTCTCAACCTCTTCTTTCGTTAATCTCCCCTTATCATTCTTTATTGTAATCTTATGCTCTTTACCTGTGCTCTTTTCCACAGCCGAAACAGTAAGGATACCATTTGCATCTATATCATATGTAACTTCAATCTGTGGAACACCGCGTGGCATAGGTGGGATACCATCCAACTGAAATTTTCCAAGTAAATTATTGTCTTTTGTAAATTTCCGTTCACCCTCAAACACCTGAATCAACACCCCGGGCTGATTATCAGCATACGTCGAAAATGTTTGACTTTTCTTCGTTGGAACAGTAGAATTTCTATTAATTAAATTTGTCATCACACCACCAGCAGTTTCAATTCCCAATGAAAGCGGGGTAACATCCAACAATAACAAATCATCAATCTTATCAGACTTAACACCAGACAAAATGGCTGCTTGAACGGTTGCACCGTAAGCAACCGCCTCGTCGGGATTAATATCTTTACACAATTCTTTATTATTAAAATATTTACTTAATAATTCCTGAATTTTTGGAATTCTTGTCGAACCACCTACCAAAACTATCTTATCTACAGAACTTTTACTAACTTTTGCATCTTTCAATACCCTCTCCACTGGTTCGATACATTTATTAAAATAATCCATATTAATGTCTTCAAAACGTGCTCTAGTAATTGTCGAACTGAAATCTTGCCCCTCTGCTAAACCATCTATCTCCAAAAATGCCTGCGTTCCTGAAGATAATGTTCTTTTTGCTCTTTCGCATGCAGTTCTCAATCTTCGCAAAGCTCTTGCATTCTTTGAAATATCCAATCTCTGCTTCCTCTTTATTTCTTCTACAAAAAATTCGACCAATCTATTATCAAAATCTTCACCTCCCAAATGCGTATTTCCTGCAGTAGCCATCACCTCAAAAATACCATCTTCAATTGTTAGCAAAGATACATCAAAAGTTCCACCACCCAAATCAAAAATTAATACTTTCTTTTCCTCCTTTATTTGAGTATCCAAACCATATGCTATTGCCGCTGCAGTCGGTTCATTAATAATTCTTAATACATTTAAACCAGCAATTGTTCCCGCATCCTTTGTAGCCTGTCTTTGAGCATCATTGAAATAAGCAGGAACTGTAATTACTGCAGAATCCACCGTTTTACCTAAAAAGTTTTCCGCGGTTGCCTTCATTTTTGATAAAATCATTGAAGAAATTTCTTCAGGCTTCATAGATTTCTCTTCTCCTTTGTATTCAACCGTAATCACAGGCTTATCATTGCTGTCTGGAGAAACCCTGAAAGGCCAATGTTTCATATCTTTTTTGACATCATCGTCTGAAAATTTTCTACCAATCAACCGTTTTGCATCAAAAACTGTATTTTTTGTATTCATTGATACTTGATTTTTTGCTGCAATCCCAATTAATCTCTCTGTATCTGTAAATGCTACATACGATGGTGTAGTTCTATTACCCTGTTCATTTGCAATAATTTCAACATTGTTATTTTTCCAACATCCTACACACGAATATGTCGTCCCTAAATCAATTCCAATAGCTACTTTTTCCGTCATCTTTTATATCAATAATTAAATATGTTTAAATTATTTATTAAAACATATTTAAGATAGTAATTGAAATAATTTATTATGAAAATAGAAAATTGTAATGAATTATGGAACACAAATAATAATATATATTCAATGAAGTTCTATGCATGCATAGAGCCAATTATAACAAATGAATATATATCAAATACTTTACATAACAAAACCAACGCAACCAACACAACCAACACAACCAACACAACCAACACAACCAACACAACCAACACAACATACACAACCTACACAACATACGCAACATACGCAACCGATTTCAATACAACCAATGCAACCAATACAACCTATATCAACAATACTGATATTGTTGGTGATATCAACACTGATATCGACACGGATATCAACACGGATATCGACACGGATATCAACACTGATGTAACTGATTTCACGCCATCACAATTACCTGTAGATATCCAAGAAGATGTTTTTTTAAGTCCGTCGCCATCGATTACAAGCAATAGTATCGTGAATAATACTGATAATATGGTTCCAATTATTTTAGTTATTTCATTGTCCTCTGTTTTATTTATTGTTTTATTAATAAATTTTATTGTAAATAAAGACAAAATATGTAACAAATATAAAATCAGCGATGATAACCTAAAGGATAATGTTCCCAAAGCTAAACCAGTTAAACCAACAAAACCAACAAAACCAGTTAAACCAGTTAAAAAGAAAATTTTAACAAATCAATTGTCATCAAAAACAGATGAACAACCACCAAAAGAAGAAAAATCTACAATTCCTCATCCACCGAAAGATATAGAATCTGGTATTAATCCTTAAAATATTTACATATTATGCAAAGACCAATAACAACCAATACAACACCAGATAATATTTTTATATCAAATTTTGGCGAACTATCAAAAAATAAACTAGAAAATAAGTAAATAAATATAATTGATAATGAAACCATGATTGCAGGTAAAGTAACATCGCTTGCTAATTTTGTTGAACGCGTAAATGCTATATTGAAAAAATGAAGGAATATGGTAACAACTATAATATATAACAGTATTTTTGGCTTACATTTTAAAGGGTTTCTACATTTTCTATCAATAAAGAAATGTATTAAAGCTATTAAACCAACGGTTATTGACATATAAATCACCAATTCATCTGGTCTAATGTTTTCTTTGTCCAATATATACTTTTTTCCCAAATCAACAATACATACAAGAATCAACGCGAAAATCCCATAAAAAAACCAGGGTTTTTTCAAATTTACCATATATAATAATTTAAGATTTTAAAATCTTAAATTATTAAACTCTATTTGGAACCATAAATATTTGCTGCTTTTAATCTATTCAATCTATCCATTTGACCAACGTTTGCCTCTTTGTTTGCTTGACGTATCTCCATATTTGGGTCTTTTTTTGCAGTGACAGATGCGGTTGTGTCGCTTCCGGTTGAAAGCGCCGCTTTATTGGTATACGTTCCTTGTTTTCTATTGCTTGAATTGGCGGAACCAAACAAGTTCATACTAAAATGAGAATTCATGACACTATCTTTTTTAAGAAAACCAGTATTCTTTAAGTTATGAGTATCCCGTCGACGCAGATAACTCCTTGGTTTTGCTATTGCTGTATTTCTAGCTGCGGTTGGCATATATACTATTAATATACATTATTTTTTTTAAAATAATCGTATTCGTATAAAATGCCGAAACCTATTAAACCCATTAATAAATAATATGTTAAATATTGGAAACCTTTTAATTTATATATTTTTACGAAATAATCAGAAAAACCAAAGGCTGCTACATATAAAAAAATAAATCCAAAATCAGATAAAATCATATATAATATGTTAATTTTATAAATTTTAACAAGTTAAATTCTCTCTAATCCACAATTTTATTTTAACATTCTGCGGTGTTAAAATATTTTGCAAACCATCATAAATAAATTTCTTATTCTCCTTATTCTCCTCATCCTCCAACAAACTCAAGCCATTGTGAATAACAGATAATATCTTCTTATTATACATTTTCGTGACATTTTCAAATACTTTATCAATATTTATGGCATCTTCTGTGGTTTCTTTAAATAAATCGGGTGATTCTAAACTTAAAATATTAGTATAAAGCGTTAAAGTGTGTCTTATTGAAATTTTATCTGTATTCTCATATGTTTTTATCAAATTATTCAATCCTTTTATCGCCGACAACAATATTTTTTCATATATTATGCAACTATCTGGCTTATACCATACATAATATCGACGTATTGCCTGAAACAAATAATATAAATCATCTTTATTATCCTTCATATACCACCGCATCATACCCTGGCTCCAAGATGGCAGCTGCAAATATAAAGTATTATCCGAAATGCTTAACTTTGTTCCAACTGGGCAATGCGCCAATAAACTTAACTGAATCATAACTTGCAAAGGTTCTAAAATCATATCACTCTTCTCTTTGATATGCACTATAGTATTCATAATAACATTAATAAATATAAAAAAATTACGCAATAAACTTAAAGATTTGTATAGAAATTTATACAGTATAATGGACAGTATCAAGGACAGTATCAAGGACAGTATCACCGATAGTGTTGTAAATATCGCAATTCCAAATATAGTAAATAAAGCAGTATTGAATAAAATCATAAAATTATCTGGTGAAAAACTTATTAAAGTATTGGAATTGGGTATTATTGCGTATGAATCTATGGAAAATCAAAAACAAAGATGGGAAAACAGCGATTTTAATATAAAAATTAAAACAATGGAGTATTCCCAAAAAGAAAAAGAAAAAAAATATTTCAATGATTTGGATTCTAAAAATAGAATTATAAAAGATTTACGGAGAGAATTTGCAGAAAAACAGGGACATTTACACAAACAAATTGAAGAAACAGTGCGTTTAAACTATCAAAGCCAAGTCAATTTTAAAGATGAAACCATAAAAAATATCACAAAACAACTAAAAGAATCACAAAGTAACATGGATACTTTAAGAAAGACATTAAATTATACAGAAATGTCAAGGCGAGACGAACTAACGAAAGAACATAAAAACGAAATGCAACAATTACGAGATAATTATGATAAAAAAATAGACACTATGCAAGAATCAATCATGTCTATACAAAAAATCAATGAGAATTCATTTTTTAAAGGAAAAGTTGGCGAGGATAAAATGAAACAAATTTTGACTATGTTATTTCCTAAAAATGAAATCGAAGATACACATTCACAGCCGGGTAGAGGCGATTTCATCATTACTTGCAAAAATGACAAGAAAATTCTCATTGATAATAAAGATTATAGTTCAAATGTACCAAAAAAAGAAATTGATAAATTCGAAAAAGATATTCGCGAAAATGCCGACGTTTTTGGTGGGGTTCTCATCTCCAATTCCTCCGGTGTAAGCAAAAAAGATGACTTCCAAATCGACATAATCAACTCCAAACCTGTTATGTATCTCCATAAAACAAACAACGATAACAACAAAATCAAATGCGCCATTGATTTAATCGAATCTATTCTTTGCGCAAATCATATCGATTTTCAAGACAAAGAAATTTGTGACAAATTATGCAAAATATCTTCCGAAATCAAAAGAAAAATCAACAAAATTAAAAGAGATATGGACAAACACACTAAAAATATCATCGAAACTGTGCTAAATATTGAAACTCTCGTCAAAGATGTTTTCTTAAATACAAAAACCAAATATTAAATTACCTACATCAATGTAGAAATAATATTTACAAATATATATATATGGATTATGTAATAAAATTAATAACACTTGGTGAGGCAGGAAGTGGGAAAACGACATTGGTATCAAGTTTTTGCAATCAAGTAAAACCTGCTAGTTACCAACCGACAATAGGAGTAGAATTTAGTGTTTTATATTTCCAAAGAGGTGGTAAAAATTTGAAATTGCAGTTTTGGGATACGGCGGGACAAGAGTGTTTCGCACCGATTGTGAAGAGTTATTATAAGAATATAGCTGGTGTCTTTTATGTGGTAGATTTGACTGATTCAAGGTCATTAAAAAAGATTGATTTTTGGTTAGATGAATTTAAAAATAATTGTAATTGTGAAACGAAAATGATGATTATTGGTAATAAAAATGATTCTAAAAAAAGAATAATATCAAAAGAAGAGATGGAGGAAAAATTTAGAGAGAAAAATATATTTTACATTGAAACGTCCGCTAAAAATAATGTAAATACAGAAAAAGCATTGTCTAAAATGATTGATTATATAATTCAAAATTTTGAATTAGATAATCATCCTGGGATAAGTGGTGGTAAAAAAAAACAGTTGATTTTAAAGAAAAGAGATACTTGTTCTTATATAGAACAAGCTAGTTGTTGTAATATAAGTTAAGGTTGGTAAACCTTTCTAGCAATGAAATCGAAACTCCAATTTTTACCATTCAAATTAACATCCATACCTTTATCATTTAATAATCGAATATGTAGTTTTTTTAAATTTACCGGTCCAAAATAAGACCTTTTTTTATATTCTAAATTAACTTCTTGTGCCATTGTTTGTTTGTCGTGACCCAGGGGAAACGTTACATTTATTTTTGCCAAAATATCAGCAGTATTGGGACTAGAATACCTCTCTGTTCTTTGTCCACTCATTGCTAATCGTATTTGGTCTATCGTATATCTTTGTTTTGAAGTTAAATTGGAAGATAAATCTTTATTTGCATATTTTTTACCACAACTATTACTTGGATTTACATATTCTGGATTTGTAAGGTCGCAATTTTTCCCCATTGTTGTTTTTACATAATAACTTGGCATTGTAAAAGCCGAAACATTATTTTGAAATGATACTAAATTTTGATTAGGTTTATTATTATTGAAATCGTCAAGAGCAATATACAAATATGTGGGTCCTGTTATATCCAATGTTGCCTCTCCTGTTATACTGGCATTGATGCCCAAAATATAATCAGTATTCCGAAACCCAAGCAACCAACCCAAATTATAATCCATTTTTCCACCATTTCCCGTAGTAGAACATAATGGAACATTTAATGAATACCAGTCTATTCCTATAGCATAATCCATATTATTTGCTACTGTAATTTTATATGATATCGGGTCATATGAAAAAGTTAATCTATTAGTTTTACTATTTAACTTATCAATTAAGTTTGCTGAATTGTCGGATATTACATTGTAATTACCCTCTGGTATTTCGACATTACTTATATCGGTATAAGTGTAATTACCTGAAGAATCTGGACCAACTGCTTTTTTTTCAACAAAATAATCTGTTCCATAATCTTTCGCAAAAACATACCAACTATTGGGAATAGTTGCATTACTAAATGTAATTTCTGAAACATTTTTTATTTCTGGAACCAAATTTACATTAAAATTAGTAGCTGTTTCCAATATTCCAGTTTTATATGTTGTATTTTCGGGGTCACAACCACCAATATCACCTTTTCCAGTTGATGCATATTTTGAAATTGTTCTGTATGAACTATTAATTGTCACAGGAACTGCGACAGAAGTTATTAAAAGACGATTTTTATAATCTGATGTTATATTGTCAAAGGGTGCTGGATTCATATTTTGCATTCCCGTTATCTGCGTCTCACCCATAATATCCTTATCATACAACACCGCTTTCCTTGGTTCTCTGCTATTTACAGGAATAGCTTTCCTTGTAATACTTTCGGTAACTATTTCATCGTCAAATAAATCTCTCACCGTCTCATCTTTTTTGTTATTTAAAAGTTTTTCTTGAATTTGATAAAAGAAATCTACAAAATTTGTTTTATTTTTTTCATCCAATTCTTTATCTTGAAACTTTTTTTCAAATTTTTCTGTAAACTTTGAAATAGTTGATACAATTTTCTCGTTTGTTAAAGGTATTTCACTACCCAATCCAATAATATTTACTAATTCTTCTACATTATAATTATCTATATCAAAATCTGTAGCATCACCCATATATATATATTCTATATAAAATTGACCCATTTTTTCTAATTAAATATTTTATTATATAATTAAATATAATTAAATATAATTAAAACATGCAAGGTGAAACGAAAACATCGAATAATTGCCAAATTTGTCTTGAAAAATGCAATAAAAAGATTGACTGTGGATTTTGCGATTTCGTTGGATGTAAAGATTGTGTTAAAGACAGTATTTTATTTTCAATGGTTGATACATGCTGTCCAAAATGCAAACATGCTTGGGATTTCCAATTTTGCAGCGATAATCTCACAAAATCATTTATGACAAATGAATATAAAAAACATAAAAAGAATTTGCTTTTCGAAATTGAAAAAAGCAAAATTCCCAATACCATGAATTATGTATATAATGAACATAGAATTGAAGAAATTGCTGTAGAAATTGATAAAAAAAATAAAAAAATCAATCATATTGAATCTATATTGAGAAAATGCAAGGAAGAAATAGGTGAGCTTAAAAAAGAAAAAAGAAACATTGGTAAGAAAAAAGAAAAACGCATATTCAAAAAAAGATGCCCAAATAATGATTGTAACGGATTTCTTACAACTCAATATAAATGTTATAGTTGCGAAGCCCGTGTTTGTCCAGATTGCTATGAAATCAAACACTTTGGTATTAAAAAAGAACACGTTTGTAATCCCGATAATGTTGCTAGCTTTAAAGCTATAAAAGATGAAACAAAACCTTGTCCAAAATGCGCCATTCCTATTTTCAAAATAAGTGGTTGTGACCAAATGTGGTGTGTAGAATGCAAAGTGGCGTTTAGTTGGAAAAGTGGGTTAGAAGTTAGTGGTGTTATACATAATCCTCATTTTTATGAATGGAAGCGAAATAATAAAGAGAGTTTGCGTAATGTTGGGGAGATTTTATGCGGTGGTTTGCCTGACTATCGCGTTATTAGAAAGTATATAACATATGCAAAAAAAACGCATGAATTAATTGGTGACTTTGAAAAATTCTCAAATAATTTTGGTGATGGAACAGGGTATTATTTGTCTATACCAATATTTAAAAATGCATATGAACAAACTTTATTTTTGAATTTTATGTATAGAAAATGGCAGGGAATTAACCATTTTCAAAATTATGTTTTAAATAATTTAAGAAGAAAAGTAAATAATCAAGACACCACATTAAAAGAAAGAATTAAATTTATTAGAAATAAAATAAATGAGGAAGAGTTTAAAAAGTATATTATGAGAAATGACCGAGCAAGGCAAAAAATATTGAAACAATTACATATTTATGAAATGTTTAATGTTACAACATTGGAAACATATAATGATATTCATCATATAATTGTCGATATTAAAAATAAAAAAGATGAAAAAATAAAGGTTTGTGGAAATCAATGGTGGGAAATTCCAGAAAATCTTGAAGAAATGAGGAGAAACTCGAGACAAGCCTGTGAAAAAATTAGGCAAAATTTAATAAGAATGGATGAAATTATTGTTTATTGTAATAAAGAATTGTATAAAATAAGTAAATTATATAATCAAGTGATTAATTTTATTTTACCAACATCATACCAAGTTTCGGCGAGACACGACAGTTGGTATTTCCAATATTGGGAGAAAAAGGAGAATGAAAAAGAAGGTTGGCATTGGAAGAAAGGAAATAAGGAAAAACAAAAAAAGCATTTGGAAAAATGCCAATGGTTTCTTGATAAAGATACGTTTGTTGAAACACAAATTCGTTGGGATGATTGGTTTTGGCCAAGAGAAAGAGCGGAAGTTGCAAAAGTTAATTTATTTAAAAAAATGGAAGAAAATTCCATTGAAAAGAAAGATATTGTGAAAAATTTATTGAAATATTGAAAAATATAAATTGAAAATTTAAATATAAATTATTTTTTTTATTAAAAAAATGGAACAACATCTTAAATCCGTATATGGGTTTAATGGTTTTAGAGATAACCAAAAAGAAATTATTACAGATATATTAAATAAAAAGGATGTTTTTACAATCTTGCCAACCGGTGGTGGGAAATCACTTCTTTACCAATTTCCAGCAACATTTACAAATAAAATAACTATTGTAGTATCACCCCTTATATCTTTAATGAATGACCAATGTCAATACTTAAATTCTAAAAATATTAGAGCGGTTTGTTTAAATTCGGAGTCATCAGTCATTTATTCCCAATATACCAATTATCAAATAATTTATACAACGCCGGAATTTATTACACCTCGTATTATCGCTTTCACAAAATTAAAAGATAGTATCGGTTTAATAGCCATTGATGAAGCTCATTGTGTTTCGCAATGGAGTCATGATTTTCGTGAAAGTTATCAAAAGTTAAAGATAATTAAAGAAAAACTTCCAGATATCCCGATGCTTTCTGTAACTGCCACAGCAACCCCACGCGTAATTAAAGAAATATATGAATTCATTGGTTTAAAAAATGCATGCGAATATCTTCTTGGGACAAGAAGGACAAATTTATCAATAAAAATTTTACCAAAACGACGATTTAAGGAATGCGAGTTCAATGAACCAACTATTGTATATGTTCAAACAAGAAAATTATGCGAAAAGTTGAATAGTAATTTTATTAATAAAAATATTAAATCGGCATGTTATCATGGTGGAATGAGAAAAGAAGAAAAAATTAGAAGCCATGAGAAATTTATAAAAGGTGAAATAATTGTAATTGTGGCAACTATTTCTTTCGGGATGGGTATTGATAAACATGATATAAGACACGTTATTAATTATGGTGTGCCTTCAGATATAGAAAGTTATTATCAAGAAATAGGTCGTGCAGGGAGGGATGGTGTTAACAGTAAAGCAACGCTTTATTATGATGATGCGGATTTTAGGACAACGGAGTTTCTTATATCTAAATCTAAAAATCCCAAACAGATTCAAATAAAAATGAAAATGATGAAGATTTTCAGAAGATTTTTAAGAGAAAAACACATATGTAGACAGAAAATCATTGACTATTATTTTAAAACAGGCAATTTTCCAAAAGAAAAGGATATTGAAAATCTGGAAAAATGCAATATGTGTGACAATTGTAAAAATACACATAAAACAAAGCTAACGGATATAACAAAAGAATCAAAGCAAATAACGGAAATTATTTCAAAACATTATGAAGAGAAGGGATATAATATTGGTATGGGTAAAATTATAAAATTAATCCAGAAAAAAACTACACAATCAAAAAATAGAATTAGCGATATTATAAATGTATTAATTGCAAAAGATATTCTTATTAGTTATAAAGCAGGGTATGGCTTTGCTATTGGTATGGGCGAAGTAAACATTGACAATGTATCACCCGTTATATCTAGAATAGACAATGATAATGAACCCAATAGAATTGTTTCGACGAGTGCAAATAAAATAGTAAAGTTGAAAAAAATTAGAAATAAAATAGCATACAAACATACAATTTTACCGCATGTTTTTATGAATGATAAGGTTGTTTTAAATATAAACGATAATTCGCCAAAAAATATAAAAGATTTATTAAATGTTGATGGTATATCAGATGATTTTGTCACAAATTATGGAGTAGAGTTTATGAAAGAAGTGTTAAAAAAGAAGAAAAAACATAATAAAAATCCAAAAAAAACGGTATTTAAATTATACAAAGAGGGGAAAACAATGATGGAAATAGCAGAAATAATGGATATTAGCATGAGAACTATCGAGCAATACGTTCTTGATATATTTGAAAATAATGATGAGGCTGACATTGATTGTGATTATTTTGATTTAACAGAAGAAAAGGAGGAAGAAATAAAAAAGGCTATTAAAATAGTTGGTATGGAAAAATTGCGACCCATTAAAGATATTATTGATGATAAAATTACATATAGTCAAATAAAATTATGTATTTTAATTATAAAAGTTGAAGGTTGAAAATTTAAAATAATTCTTTTTAAAATAATTCTTTTAAAAATAATATAATGTCCTTTATTTTTTTTTTATCTACTTTATTTCCTTTGCATATATGCCCCTTTAATTTATCGCCACATAGCTTACATCTCTTTTTTTCACTACTTTTATGTTTCCTTTTAACTCGTTTCTCATTTCTGCAAGAACGCTTATTATGCCCTATTTCGCCGCATTTCCCACACTGTGTTTGCTTTCTTTCACGTTCTTTGTATTTACACGCCAACCTTACATGTGGAATATTAACGACACCAGACCCCCTTTTAAAATGTCGCGAGCCCTTAAACAAAATTCTCTCTAGATATTCAATTAAATTGTTATTTCTAATTAATAATTCTTTTCGAGAAATTCTTTTTTTACCTTTATAGACGATTCTGTTATAATTTTCATCACTATAAATTCGAGTTCTGTTTTCAGTGTTAAAAATATTTAAAATTTGTCCTATACCTACAATTTCATCCGTGTCATTGTTCATTTCAATGATGAAAATTTTTTCGCCATTCGGTATAGATTCAGTTCTTTTGTCAACACCATAAACGCATCCTTCATAACTGTGTGCTTCTCTCCAAGTTTCATTCTCTTGGAATGTTTCATTATTAAAATGAACTACACCAATAAATGGTTTCTCCATTATTATATAATTCTCTCTAATTGGAGAGAATTATATTCAATTTAATTTATAGAAAAGGTTGGGGCTGTTTTTTTAGTGCGTTTTTTTCAGTCATTAAATTTTCAGTCATTAAATTTTCGGTCATTAAATTTTCGGTCATTAAATTTTCGGTATTTTTTGAATAGGTAGACCCTATATTCATTGATAAGATAACTGTAAATAAAATAATTACATAATCAATTATTTTACCAATTACGCTTTTTTCATCATCATTATTTAAAATACATTTATTTTCATATATCCATAGAAATTGAATCATAATTATAATAAACAATGATGTTCCTTTTATGAAAATACTTTTTAAAAATAATGAAAGAAAACAAAAAACGGGTATTAAGTAATGTAAAAAATCTATTATTTGTTCGTTATTTTTGCTTACTGCATAAATTAAAAAGGTATGACAAAATAAAATAGAATAAATCCATATTTTTTCTAAAAAAACATTTTTTTTAGAAAACAAACAAAATATTAAAAATATATCTAAAATAAATGTTAAGATATATACCTTATTTTTATATTTTTCTTCCATAATTTAATAAATATTATATTTTTGTTAATAAATCGTATAAAGAAAGAATAGAATATCCAGAGGCGCCAGTTTGTTTATTGTATGAAACACCTGCAATATCAACATGCAACCAACTTGTTTTTGGTGGAACGAACTCTTTTAAAAACATTGCTGCAGTTATAGTGCTGGCGGAACCTTTTGCAGAATTTTGTATATCTGCTATGTTTGAATCCAAATTTTTTCTAAATTCACCCCATAAAGGCAATTCCCATACTTTTTCATTCATTTTTGCACCAGATTCTTCATATTTTTTTATTAAAGATTTATTATTTCCAAGAACAACGATTGATAAATTGTCAAATATTGAACCTGCTTGACCTGTTAAAGTGGCGATATCAATCAAACAACATGGTTTTAATTTCTTTGAATAAGATAAGGAATCGGCCAATATAAGTCTACCTTCTGCGTCAGTATTACTAATTTCAACATTTTTACCACTATGGCTTTTTATAACATCACCCGGTCTATGAGCTTTTTCATTTAACATATTTTCGACCAATGGTATTAGAGCAATTACGTTTTTTTTAATTTTATTTACGGCGCAAAATCGAATCAAAGCAAACGCGGCGGCTGCACCGGTCATGTCGGTTTTCATATCAGTAAAATCGCCAAATTTAAGATTCATGCCACCAGAATCAAACGTGACTCCTTTTCCTAGCAAAACAATGGGCTTTTTATTTTTTAAAGGCATCCATTTTAAAGTAAGGAGATATGGTTCATTTTTGCTGCCGCTATTTACAGCCAATATAAGATTCATTTTTTGTTTTTTTAATTTGGATTTTTTCATAATTTCAAGTTTTAGTCCATTTTCCTTTAAAGTTTTAACATATTTCAAAAAATAATCCGAATTCATTGTATTTGCGGGTTCATTAACCATGTCCCGCATGTCATTAATTATGTTACCTTCTTTTATGCTGTTTATAACAATATTTTTTAATTTATTGACACTGCAAAAAGTTATTTTTTTAGTTGTTGTTTTGGAATCTTTATATTTTGTAAAAAGATAATTATGATTGATAACTTTTATTACTTGATATCTTATAAACTCTTTTATGGGTGCAAGTATGAAATTGACATTGACTATTTTTTTTTCACTCTTTATAATATTGCACACTTTTTTTAAGATATTATCTAAATCATTCTTTGAACATTTTTTTTCATTTACTTTTGCAATAATAAATATTTTTTTATTAATAAGAAATTTTGAAATCTTATTTTTCTCTCCAGAAAAATGTTCTGCGAGTCCTTTTGGAAACTTAAAAGAGAAACGTTTTTCTAATAATTTTATATTTTTATTAAAATTAGAACAGGATAAATAAACATACGTATCCGTTTGTTTATTTATATCACACGAATGACTATAAATCATATAAATATTGGTGATATTTTAAAATAATAATTTTAAAATATTATTTTAAAATATAGATGAATAATTGGTATAAAAAAATTAATAAATCAAGTTTGACACCACCAAGTTGGGTTTTCGGGACTGTTTGGCCAATCTTGTATCTTTTAATGTTCATATCATTATCTTTAGTTTGGAACAATAAACGTTGTTTCCCATATTGTAATAGTTTGACATACTTTTTTATTCAATTATTTTTTAATTTAATATGGACAAGTCTATTTTTTTATTATAAAAAACCGGTCTATGCTTTAGTTGACATCATTTTAGTAATTATATTTACAGCAATCACATATCATAAATTTTTGAAATATAATAAATTGGCTGCTTATTTATTAATACCATATTTATTATGGTTATGTTTTGCGTCATATTTGAATTTATTCATTGTTTTAAATAATTGATTTTTTGATATATTTTCTTAACTATTTTTTTATACCATGGTAAAAATGAATGCTTGGATAATTTATCTATTCGAATCCATTTTAACATGTCTTTTTCATAAAATCCATTTTTACATATTTTTGATTTATCTTTTTTATACATTTTTTTGAAATGCTCTCTAAATTTTATTGGTAATTCTTTATCATACTTTATTCTAACAACATAAATGGTATACGTTTTTGTTACAACTTTTTCAACTAGCTTATTTTTTATTAGATATTTTATTTTATTTTTCGAACCTAAAAACCCCATTGACTCTTCCCACCCTTCACGAATAGCAGTTTCTTCAATTGTCTCGTTGTTTTCGGGTGTTCCGCCAAAATCTCTCCAATCTACTTTACCTTTCCTTTTTTCATATTCTCTTGAAAATAATAGATATTCATGTCCATTATATTCAGCAATTGGTAATATACCTGCACCCATTATATTTGATTCATATTTTAATTTTATAAAAATTATGGGCGAATATATTGAAATTTTAATGCATTTGTATGAAAGACATTTAAAATAGTATCGGTATTTATATCTGTTTCTGTTTGTTTTTTCCAATAAACAAAAACTGGTGCTATGGGTTTTGTTATAGTAAAAATCATTCTAAATAAGTATCTCAAAATAGTATTTTCATTGAGAATTATAAAACTTCTTTGTAATAAAGGTTGTTGTTCTTTTTTTATTTTTTTTATGAATTTTGCTAGTTGGAAAGCACACGGTATTGTTGGCGAATGTGTTTTTGTAATATCAAAAATTAATGTATGTTCTTTTTTTAACTTATATATTTCTTCCCACCTATTTAAAAAACTACCTAATTTTTCGGATGTTATTTTACCCTCCAAATTTATTTTTATTATTGGTATGCAGGAAAAGTCAAATTTATAAAAAGTCATATATTTATTATTAATTTATTAATTTCTTAACTTTTCTTTATTTTATTAACTTTTTTACACTTTTCATTTTTATTTTCTCCATTTTTTTTTTCTATTTCCATTTTTAACATTTTTATTTTATTATTCAATTCATCTTGAACCCTTTTCATTTCTATTTTTTCTAAATCTTTTAATAATCGTATTTCTGTTTGATTTAAAAATGTATCAAACTCATTTTTTTCTCTTTTACTTAAATGTAAAGAAAAAATATTTTTTTTTAAGACATTTATTTTTTTTTTTAAAATATCGATAGTATAATTATTTTCAATAAATAAGAATTTTTTGAGTTCTTCATCGGTATAATTATAAATATTTAAATCAAAATTTAAGTCAGTCATAAATTATATTGATAAAATTAAAAATCAATAGAATTTTATTGTTTTATATAATCATGTATTGTTTCATATGTCCAAAACTGAATTGCTAACGTTGGAAAACATTTAATATAACTGACATGCAATCCACGATACAACCCAATAACGCCTTCTTTCTTTACTATTTTATTTATACAATCCAAAATACCAGTATATCTCGGAACTTCTGGGGAAAAACTTTGCATCTGCAACCTTTTTCTTATTAAATCTGTTGGATATGTCACCGAAATAGCAGTGGAACCAGCAAACCCGCCACACAACAGTTTATATATGTGTGGATTTTCTTGATATTCTTTGAATATTTCTTTGTATTTATAATAACTCATGAAATTTATGGCATTCCATGGACCAAAGCCAAAAATACTCATTCTTAATCCAGCATATAATTCATGCGATTTTAATTTCATTAATACATCAAACAATCCTTTGTATTTTGTTTTATTTGTTTGGAGAGATAAATGCGTTCTGGCTGTTTCTAACGGATATATGGCGCACATAGAAATAACGCCGCTCAAGGCACCTGAAGTGAAATTTAATAAATCTTTGTTTGGTATGTGATTATTTAAAATAACTTTATTTTGTTCAAATAATGCAAAATTGATGGAATATTGCGGAAAAACTCTGATACAGTTTGTGAAATTTCCTTTCCATAAATAGCGAAATCCTTCATTTCTTATAACATGCTTGATAGAATTATTTTTTAGGTAATTGTTTTGTTTTTGCAATTTTAATAATTCCAGGGGTGAGGTTGCAGTTCTCGCGGTAATTCCTGCTATTCCACCAACTAATAAATTTTCCATTTAAATATAATAACAAATTCCTTTTATTATTATTTAAATGGAAAAATTATTAAAACAGCAAAAAAAACGTAAAGCAAAGAAAACTAAAAAAACGTCGTTAGTATTGTAATTTCTTAAAAATATATTATTTTAGAAAAACTTTAATATCTAGTATTATATATAGGATGCGTGAATGGCTTAAAAAAAAATTGGAAAAAAGGAAATTGGCCAAGAATTCAAAAAATAAAGCAATCAATATCGATATCGATGATATCTTGGCTATTAAAAATAAAGACAAGAAAGCTTGGAGTAACGATTTATTAAAAATTAGAAATGAAAAAAATATGAATGACAAGGGGGTCCTAATGGCATTTATCGCGAGTTTAATACACAAAGGAAGGGAAGAAAAGGAAGAAAAGGAAGAAAAGGAAGAAAAGGAAGAAAAGGAAGAAAAGGAAGAAAAGGAAGAAAAGGAAGAAAAGGAAGAAAAGGAAGAAAAGGAAGAAAAGGAAGAAAAGGAAGAAAAGGAAGAAAAGGAAGAAAAGGAAGTTAATGAAATTTGGGAAAAAATTACCGGAGAAAAAATAAAATCCATCAAAGAATCCATCGAAGAATATCGAGTCAAAATTACAAACAAACAATGGGTTAACCTCATAATAAAAGCAACAAAAATTATACCCGGTTTAAAACCTTATTTCGAAGATAAATATTTGACGGATTTGCAAACGTTATATCAAAAAGAAGAAAAGTTATATCAAAAAGAAGAAAAGTTAGAACATGTAGAAAATTCAATGTTCACCAAAGGTAGTTTAACATATATGTTTTTAATAAACCAAATGAAACTAGTAAACCAAATCGAAGGGAGACAGTTCGGAGGTAGAAAACGTAAAAGCAAAAGAAAAAGCAAAAGAAAAAGCAAAAGCAAAAGAAAAAGCAAAAAAAAACGTAAAAGAAAAAGCAAAAGAAAAAGCAAAAGAAAAAGAAAGAGAAAAAGCAAAAAAAAACGTAAAAGAAAAAGCAAAAGAAAACGTCGTTAGTATTGGCTTTGACTATATTGCAAATATTATTCTCAATCTCGATTTGCATATAATGGCATATTTAAATTGAATATTAGTGTAATAAATATAAAAATAATCATATATTTATTATTATTATGCATTCAATGTATTTCGATGGAGCAAGTAGGGGAAACCCCGGACAAGCATCTTTTGGTGGTGTTATTTATGATGAAGATAAACATGAAATGATAAACTATAAAAAGAAAATTGGCATTGAAACCAATAACTTTGCTGAATATAGTGGGTTATTAGCCGGGTTAAAAGTATGCATTCAATATAATATTCGAAAAATTAATGTTTTTGGTGATTCAAAATTAGCAGTAGAGCAAATTAATGGCAACTGGAAAGTAAAAAGCACAAACATCAAACCTTTATATGATGAAATTATGTCTCTGGTTACAAGAGAACATTTTGATAAAATTACATTTCAACATGTTAAAAGAAATCTCAATAAAAGAGCAGACGAATTGGCAAATCTCGCATTGGACGAGTAATAAATATAACAACAATAATTTAAAAATATTTTTTTAATAATATTATTAACATGAATAGTATTATCAAACAAGATTATCATAGCGAACAAGAAGAAGAAATGTCAAAAGAAAAAAGAGATTTTATTGTTGACAAAAATCAAAAAAATATAATGCAATTTATCCAAGAAAACAATTATTTGCTTATTAATGGTAATAAAGAAATTAAAATATACAATTCTTTGAGAAAATTAGCACAAGATATCGATGTTCATCCTTCTGGTATATCCAAAAAATTAAAAATTTCTAATTATTGTATCTGCAACCCCAAAAAATCTACCGAAGTATTTTATATTCATAATCTCAAAGAATAATTATACTTTTGAAAAAGTATAGCAAAACAATACTTTTAAAAAAGTATAGCAAAACAATACTTTTGAAAAAGTATAGCAAAACAATACTTTTGAAAAAGTATAGCAAAACAATACTTTTGAAACGTTGGTTATTAAATTGAAATAATTATAATACTTATTTTTTATTATAATTAAAATACTTTATGAGTTGCACTTCTATTAATGTATCATTATGTATTTCATTATCATTTTTATTAAGCTCTGTTATTTTGGGGATTTTGTATTTAGTTTATATGAATAATAAATTTGGTGAAATATCTTTGTATTTATTTGCCATTTCATTTTTGATTTGTTTAATTCGAACCAGTATTAAAGAGGAAGAAAAAAATACAACAAAGGTAACACCAATATAAAGTTTCGAGTCAAACTTTTAAAACTTTTAAAACTTTTTTTGTCAAACTTTTTTAAAGTTTATCCATCAACATTACCGCCATCGCCGAATAATTATGCAAATCTATCAAAGTATCCCTAATTGATTCGTCGTTAACTAAATTAACACCATTATTTGAAACACTCGTGAGGCGACTAATTTTGTCTCCCATTCTTACAATAACGCCGACTGGACCATATGTGGCAAAAGAGTCACCATAGTCGGCGTTTTTTTTGCGAAATAATTCAAGGGCTTCTTTTTGGACTGTTGATAATTGTTCTACTCTATCCATTATACTTTTGTAAAAGTATAGCAAAACATTTATATACTTTTAATACTTTTATTAAAAATTTTGCTATACTTTTTTGAAAAAAGTATAAGTATATGTATATGAGTATTTCTTTAACCAAACATCCTAATAAAAATGGAATGGGTTACTTCCAACATCTGTTTTTTTCATTAAAATTCTTTGTTTTTCTATTAGTAGCTTCAGTTCAGGCTTTAATACATGCTTTTCTTCCTTTTTTATTTGAAACATCCACCACAGACGTTATTAAACAAATAAATAAATGCATGAAAGACCAACACTCAAAAAAATAATCAACAAAATAATCAACAATCTACTTACAATTTTGCTGGATAATGTTTAATCCCTTTTTTCTTGCCAAATATCTATCATAACTTGCATGTTTTTTATCAACGCCAACTCCTCTTCCTTGTATGCGCCCCATAAACCCTGATGTATAACAACATTTAGTAACCGATGGTGTTATATCTCCTACTAAACCCACATCACTCCTACATGGACCATTCAATGAGATATATTCACCTGACGCACCAAGCACAGATAAAGCTTTCTTTTCATCAATGTGTGAAGATGAAGACATTTTTAACTTTCTCGTATTTAAACGTAAATCGGATGGTTTGATAGATTGACCATTACAATTTGTTATTGGATTCGAATCATTACAAATAGACATATATATATACTTTTGAAAAAAGTATAGCAAAATATTTGTTTTGTAATACTTTTGAAAAAAGTATAGCAAAATATTTGTTTTGTAATACTTTTTCAAAAAGTATTAAATTGATTATAATTACTAATATGATGACTCATTGTAAAATGGCAAAAAATATAGTTGAATGGCTTATTCAAGATTTAAAAAATATTCGAAAGTTGCCTCTCGAAATTTGGGTATATATTCTAGATATCTCTAATATTCATTACCTGTCGTGGAAATATAACATAATGAATAGTCAAGAAATTATAAAAAAAAATTTACCAAACTATGTCTGGGGAAATGTATATAACCGTATTACTAAATTATATTCTGTAAATGTTTTTACTCGTTATGATGAACAATATTTAACTTTTAAACAAATTTCAATAAAAAAAATGGATAAAATAGTATCAAATGAAAATATGCCAGAATATATAATGACAAATGTTACAAATGATAGAATAATTTTTGAATAAAAAATTGATATTTTTTATTCAAAAATTATTTAACAATATCACAATGGACCTAAAAATTTGCAAGTATTGCAAAAAATCTTATATAAATAAAAAATCATATAACAAACATGTATTAATGTGTATGGAAGTAGACAATGCTAAAAACAATGAATTTGACATTGTGCCAAGTCAAAATAAAATTTACAAAATGCTTAAACAGGTGATTTATGAAAACGACGAGTTAAAAAAAAAGGTAAAAAGATTAGAAAATAAAGTATTTCAAAAAAAGAAAAAAATAAATATTATTGAATGGTTAAATAAGCAAGGAAATGCAATAAACAATAATGTCTATAAAAATTATGAATTATTCTTTAAAAATATAAAATTAAATGATATTTTACAACATATCATCCATAATTCTTACATAAATGGTTATTTCGTTATAATAAAACATTTACTAAAAGAGAATATTCTTATAGCCTGGAAACAAAAGAAACAAATATTTTACTATAGTGATTCATGGTATCTTTTTAAAGATAGCGATTTATCCAATTTAACGAGTAAAATTCAAAGAAATTTAATCTGCGAATTATTTGAAAAAAGAGATGATATTTCAAATGACTTATTTATAGATGTAAATAGTAATATATTGGGGGGTGGTGGAGAAGAAAGAGAAATTAAAAATGTTAAATTGTATAAAAAAATATGGGAGCATTTATACGAAGATATTGAAACACAATTGGAACATAAAATCGTCTTTTAAAAAATCAAAAAATCAATTATATAAAAAAAATAATAAACAATTTTTATTATTTTTTTTATATGGAAAAACAACAAATTTGGTGTATTCGTCATGGGACTGCTCTGCATAATGTTTTATACGAAAAAATCGGCGTAGATGCATATAATTCACCGAAATATACTGATACACATTTAGTAGATAAAGGACATGTTGAAGCTATACAACTTGGCAATACATGGAAAGAAAAATATAAAATAGATATTGTTTTTGTATCGCCATTGACAAGAACAATACAAACCGCAAAAAATATTTTCCAAGGCAAAAATGTAAAAATGGTAGCAATTGATGAAATTTTAGAATATCCACAAGGTGTCGAACATTGCAATAAAAGAAAAAATAAGAGTGAATTGCAAGAACTATATCCTGATATTGATTTTTCTTTAATACCCGAAAAATCAACTTATTGGAAAGATAATGAAAATCTTTATGAACTAAAAAATAGAGCAGAAAAATTTAAAGATTTTTTGAAAAATCAAAATGAAAAAAAAATTTGTATAGTTTCGCATAGCACATTTTTAAAAGAATTTTTATTTAAGGATGTTGGAAATATAGAGGAAGAATTAAAACATTGTTATCCTTATGTATATAATTTATAAATATTTCTTTATAAATATAATTTATAAATATTTCTTTATAAATATTTATAAATATTTCTTTAAAAATTCTTCTTTTGTCATAATTTGAATTGTGCCAATTTTTTCTGCTTTATCTTTTTTACCTCCAGATGTATTTTTATCTTTTACAATTAAAATGTCTAAATGCGAACTTACACTACTTGCAATTTGTGCACCAAATTTTCTTATTTTTTCCTTTAAATCTTCATCTCTAAAACCACTCATCAAAATCTTATTTTCATATAATGGATGCGACTTGTCAAATGTTTTTTTACTTGGAATATATTCCATACTTAAATTATTTTCTTTCATAAATTTCTTAAATTTACTAATATTTTTAACAAATTTCATAGCTGTTTTTTCCGCAAATCCATCAACATCCATTACAATTTCACGTTTTTCTTCACTTGATAATTTACTAGTTAATATATCCGGTTGAGCTTCCATAATTAATTTCATTCTGTTTTCACCCAAACCATGTCCAAACATATTTGATGCATCCATAAGCAAAGGCAAACTCGCTTCTTTAATTTTCAATCGAATACTTTTGTAAATCTTTTTTGCCATTTTATCCTTAAATCCCGGAATTTCCAAAAAATCTCCAACTTTCATTTTCAAAATTTTACCAATTGTATCATAACCAGCAGCTACAATCTTTTTCACATTTCCTTCTTTCATCCCATCCACATTAATTGTTTTGAAAAAGGCCAATGTTGTTTTATCTCTCACCGTATCATCATTTTCTGCATCCTCCAAAATCAAATCAACCTTTGTTTTATTCCATTTTACCGCAAAATCTGGCATTTTCGGCGATTTCGACGGTTTCACAACCTTCAAAACCTTTGGAATAACATCACCACTTCTTACTACTTGAATAACACTCCCTACACCAATTTTATTATCAACGATAAACTTTGCATTATGTGCCGTAGCATATGTGATTTTTACTCCACCTATTTTTACGGGCTGCATTTTAATTTTAGGTTTTACATAACCATATTTTGTTTTTGACCATATAACATCGATTACTTTTGATTCTACAACTTGGTCATTCATAACCTTTTTAAATGCAAAAGCATGGTCTGGATTACCTTTGCTTTTTCTTTTATAAATATTATTGTCAATACAAATAACACCATCAATGATATAATCATACGATTCTCGCCATTTAACAAGATAATCTGAAAGAACATTTTGGTCAATATTCTTCAATGGTTTATTAATAACAGTGATAAATTTTTTATTTTTCAATAATCTGTATTGCATACTTGGTTTTATTTCTGGTTTAATAACCTCATAAGCTACAAAATCCAAATCTTTTAATTTTGATTTTTCCAAGTTTTTACCATTTACCATTCCAGCGGCAAAACTTCTCTCATTTGAATATTCTTTACTATATTTTTTAAAATTTGTCTTTTTTATAATTAATTCTCCACGAACAGCAGTATTTGTGATTTTAGGTAATTTTACAAAAGGAATAAGATGCGAAATATCAAACCCTTCGTTACCTTTACCTCTTGTATATAATTTTGACTCGTCATTATCATTGCAATATAATGCGCTCATTCCATCTAACTTCGCAGAAATAATATATGGACCTTTAAATTTATTAATCCAATTTGTTAAAACTTTCGTATCTGGTTTAATTTTATCCATTGAACCCAAGAAATAGGGCAACTTCACTTTCTTTTTATCAACCACAATACCTTCATGACCCTGTTGAATATTTTTATTATTTGGAAACTTTTCTTCTGCCCATTCTCGCAAAACATCGTATGCTTCATCACTTACCAATGGTTTATTTTTTCCATAATAATAATTATCTAAAAGGACAATCATTTCTTCAATATTTTTTTCTTTCAACTTTTTTAAAAAAGTTTCGCCTTTATTTTTAAACTCTTCAATATCCACCTTTAATTGGTGCTCTTTTTTTAGTGCGGTTTTTTTAGCTGTTTTTTTTGGCTTTTTTGGCGTTTTTGGCGTTTTTGTATTGCCACCGGACGATACCAATTTAAAAGAATTTCCATCAATTCTTTCCGTTGGTCCGCGCCATTCAATTCCAAGAAATTCGAAAATTGATTCTTCAGTTGAAAACTCTTTATTTAATTTTTTCCCTTTTTTCTTATTTTTGAAATCATAGATACCATGCTCATTCATCGTATATCCCATTTCAACTGCCCTAGCTCTCATAAGAGTATTGAAAATCTTGCTCCCTGTGAAATATAAAATGGCAAAGGCAAATTCGGTTTTTGGTGTAAACATGAAGTCAATTCTACGGGATAAACTTTTGTTTGTAATTTTTGAAATACCTAAAGTTTTTACATTGCCTCGCGATAAGACTTCAATCATAATATTTTTTTCAATTAACTTGTCAATATAATTTTTGAAAATAGTATTATCATTCGATGGGTCACAAATAATTATATCAATGTCACCTGAATTTTTTGCACCACGACGCCAACTACCCACAATTTGTAATACAGCTTCTTTATTTTTCATTTCCTTTTTAACATCTTTAAAATATTTCTGAAGAACCTTTTCATAATTGTTTATTTCTTTTCTCGGAATTCTTTCCAAAATATCTTCATAATATTTCAATCCCTTCTTTTGAACATCGTTTAATAACTCGTTTTGATTTTCACGTAATTGTTTAATCGTTGTCATTTTATGTTCTTTAACCAACTTTGCTGCTATCTTTGGTCCAACACCATAAATATTCATGAATAATTGTTTTGGGTCATTCTTTGCTTTTTCAAGCAATTCTACTTTACCCGTTTTTAAAAATTCTGCAATGGTTTTTGTAATACTACTACCTTTTGAAATACCTGGTTTTCCAATAATTGTTTTTAAATCATCGACATTTTTGATTGTTTTATCATACATCATAACAGATTCTTTAGCTTTTGAATAAACCCTTGCTCTCGGATTTTTTTCACTACTCATGAGTTTCTGTATTGATTCAAGCATGTCGATAATTTTTGTGTTAGTCATTTTGTTATTATTTGTTATTTTAAAATCATATTTTGACAAATAATAATCAATTTTATTTTTTAATGTTTTTCTATTGTTTTTATGTTTTCTATGTTTTTTATTTTTCAATGTCATTATATTACATCTTTAAAATTTTTTCTAAATTAACTTTTTTTTTAGTTAATTTAATCTCAATTTGTTTTGATTTTTTAATAACTATCTTTGGTAATCTTTTTATTGGAATATACTTTGCTTTCATTTATATAAATTTATATAAAAAAAATCTATTTTTTTTTATATAAATTTATATTAGACAATGCAAAGATTTTCAAGTTATCAAGAATCAAATAGTTCAAATATCAATGGAAAGAAAGATATAAAGCAGACATCCATTGATTATTATAAAGAAAACAATAACACTGGTAAAGGCGAAATCAGATTGAGAGACAATAATATTAAAGAAAAAATATTGTTTGATGATAATGATATGATTAGCGTTGTTAATTATTTAAAAAATAGAAAAAAAAAAAAATCTTCAATAGAAGATAAATTAAATTTATTTTTAACTAGAAAAAATAGAAACAATAGAATGACTAATAGAAAAAACAATAGAACCAATAGAAAAAACAATAGAACCAATAGAAAAAACAATAGAACCAATAGAAAAAACAATAGAACCAATAGAAAAAACAATAGAAAAAACAACAGAACGACCAATAGAAGAACCAATAGAACCAATAGAAAAAAGAATAGAAAACAATAAAAGAAATAGAAAAATAAGCAGCTATAATTTATTTTTTATAAAATTCTTTCATGATATTAGAATTATTTTTAAAAAGAGTATTTTCTCTTTTCTTTTGTAAATACTCTTTTGCTTTGCATTTTTCCATTATATTTAAATATTTTTTTGAAGCATACATCAACTTAAATATACAATTATCATAACCAATACATTCAATATTTATATATTTAAAATCTTTTATCTCACGTATAAAACCAGTTATATTTTTTTCTTCATCATTGAATAAAAAAGACATGATATAATGATTTCTATATATAACACGATTTTTACCCATTATCTCATGATTATTATAAGAAAAATCTTTCTTATATTTTTCCCCCAATTTTAATATACTTTCTTTCAAAGAAATAAAATTAGGCGTCTTAATTATATCAAATGAAATCTCTATAAAATATCCCATTCTTTACTTTCTCTAAATATTTTTTGTTATAAGAAAAAAATAATTATATATTTTAAAAAATTTTCCACTACATGTGTGTAGTATACAAATTTAAAATAATATATAATGATTTAATAGTTTAAATATTTTTTATAATATAATAATAAATTATATAAATGAGCTGGAAAAACGAAGGTGGTAAAAGGGTAAATAGTATAATAGATTCCACACAAGATATAACAAATAAATATTATAGTACTGACCCAACTATAAGCACAAATGACAAAGAAGGTGTATATTTTTATAAAGAAAGTGGAACAAGCGTTGTTGGTTTTGGCACAAAAACACCTTATAGTAGATTATCATTTGGAGATTACAATGTGAATAATTTAGATAGCAATGGAAATAATAAAAATGAAGAAATAGCAAATAATGCTAGCATTGCTTTAAGTGAAAAAGCCGATGGTTCAAATGCAACAGGTATATCTTTTTTTAGAGAGGGAACCGTATCTGCCGAAACAAGAGGTATCCGTTTCACCATTAATAACAATAAAACAGGCACTGTTCAACAAACAAGTTTAGAAAAAATGGACCAAACAAATACTTCTTTAATGTTATTGAATGATGGGACATCACAAAAAGTTTTAATGAATTCAGTAAAAAGTTTATTTTCAAATACTAGAACGGGATTGGAAGTTAATGGTGATATCCATTTAACAAAAAATTTAGTATTTGATATAAATCAATCATCGTCCACCGTTTTAAAAAAAGAAGGAACACTTTTTTATGATAGTGTGGAGAAGGTAATGAAATGGATTACTGGGACAGGTGCAGATATTCGCACAATTCCAGGCAAAAACGATACCGCTTTTGCAATAGATTCCTCCAAATACGATGCTAGTTTTTCGGTGATAGTGCATGCGGAAAGTGAAACCGGTTTGCTAGCATTTAAAGATTTGGGTTTATGTATTGGAAATGGTGAAATGCTTATCAGCACATACTTGGGAAAATTTACTTCTGCGACAAAGCAACATTTACCAGCTTTATCTATTCTTGGACATCATCAAAATGGAGTAGTTAGCAATGCTAACGTATTAATAAGTGAAATTGGTAATGTTACAGGTGAAGCTATACTGTCAAAAACATCGTCTATAGATTTAAGTGCAAATGGTGTTATTTACCTATTAAATAATCTTACAATTGATAAATATGAACCCGAAGCGGTAATTGATGTTAGTAAAATAAATGTGCCATTTTTAAGTATGGGTTCCGATATCACTAATTATAATAATAGTATTGTAATTGGTGAAGATATAAGTGGTTCATCTAATTCTTTTTATTTCGGTAAATCTATCAACAATTTAGCCACTTACAATCCAGATGCGTCATTTAATTTTGTCTTTGGTGATACAATATCCATTGATAGTAATGCAATAAATTTTGACCATAATTTCATTTTTGGCTCCCAACATTCATCCATAGGTGGTGACCACAATTTCATTTTCGGAGAGAGTTTATCTACAGCTAACGACGTTTCTTTTTGTATGCTACTTGGAAATGGCGCTGGTTCAGCTCAAAAAGGCGACCTAATTAAATATTTTCAAGACGGTGATGCTGTATTTCATCTTAAAAGTGGCGGTAATTTAATACTTGGTGGTGACATAAGCGCGAATGATGCTAGTTTTAATAATGTTGTATTTTCAAATATTGGCAACGAAACAAGCAAAATTAAATTAGCATATGTAAAAGGTATATCTGCTGAAAACGTTACCATAGAAAATTCATTAACCATTGGTGGTAAATTAAATAGCACAAGCGATATTAGCGCAAATGATGCAAGTTTCAATAATATTGATATAAATAATCTAAAATCTTATGGCAATTTTGTCGTTAATGGGAATATGGATGCAACCGGCTATGCTAATTTTGGTGGGCATGCTAATTTTGGCGGCTATGCTAATTTTGGCGGCGATATTAGCGCCAATGATGCAAGTTTCAATAATATCGATATAAATAATCTAAAATCTTATGGCAATTTTGTCGTTAACGGAAATATGGATGCAACTGGGTATGCTAATTTTGGAGGTGATATTAGCGCTAATAACGCTATTTTTAATACTATTAATATTGATACTGGCGATATAAATGAATTGGAAAATGTTCAGAAAATTAATTTTGATTCTACTAGCAATCTTCTCATTCAAAAATCGAATTCAAATATTGTTACTATAAACCAAACTGGAATGTCAATTGCTGGGATTTTAGATGCCAATTCTTTAACAATTAATAATAAACCATTTGATGCAGAGGCTTCTTCATCTTGGGTTTCGGGAAATAGTAAAAATTATAGTGGCAATAGTAATGCACTATATATTCCTATAAAAGTTGGTGTTAATTTTGTTGATGTTTCCGGTAATAACCCTTTCTTTTTTCCAAAATTTCCACTTGACGTTTCAGGTGTTATTCGGTCTCAAAATCAAATATTTGGACATTTATCTATAGATTTAGTCCCACAACCTTTGTCCGGTTATACAAACACTATTACAAACAAGTTTTATGGTTCTGGTATATACGACGCTAGTGAAAACGATATTAATGCCTCAAATCCTGTTTGGAAATTATTTGATAGTGACGACACTACATATTGGGAAAGCACTGGGAGTGAAGATACTATCACTGGGATTAGTGGTGGAGATGTTTCTATAACCGGAAAATATCTTGAAATAAAATTACCCGAAAGATGCACTTTAAAACATTATGCTTTTAAAAGAGATAGCACTTTAGACCAGGAAAAAAAATTACCAAAAGTGTGGACTATTATTGGTAAAATTGGTGTAGATGACGAGGTTTCTAATTTTACTGTAAATAATAGTTGGAAAGTGATTGATTATAAAACAGAATCTGTGCAATATGGTGCTGATGGCGATTTCGTTTATTTTACTGTTGATAACTTAAAATATTCAAATGACATGTATAAAGTTTTTAGAATTTATATTACTGAAACATTTAATGGTACCACTGTAGGAACACAAGATATTAATGAATGCCGAATATCTGAATTAAAACTTTTTGGCGAGCCCAGTAATATTACCGACATTAGTTCTTCTTTAATTCAAACTGAACTTTTCGATATCAGTGGTGCATTATTCAAACAAAAACATTTATCTCTCCAACCATTGGGTGGAAATGTCGGCATAAGAAACAACAATCCTTCCGTGATTCTTGATATAAGTTCAAGTAATGCAATACGATTACCAATGGGTAACACTTTCGAAAGACCTGTTGATGCTAGTGGATGTTTAAGATATAATACTGAAACAAAGCAATTTGAAGGTTATGGTGATGCCGGGTGGGCCGGTCTCGGTGGTGTTATTGATAAAGACCAAGATACATATATTGCTGCAGAAGAGAATACGGATGAGGACATGCTGCGGTTTTATACATCAGGTCTCGAAAGAATGGTGATAAATGATAGCGGTGTTGTGGATGTCAGTGGTTTATTGCAATCAAAAGAAATAAGCGGTAACAGTGTGAATACTACAATGTTAAAAACCGATGGCCTAATCATCAACAACAAAACAATTGCTTTAAATAATATTACTAATAGTGGTGGTTTTCATGTTAATAGTAAAGTAGGTTATTTTGATATTAGTTCTGTTACTGGAGTATATCTTATTGATGGTTTTCCAAATAGTACTATTTATGCTTATCCGGGAAGCGTTTTACAATTTAATTTGGATAATGTTACCAATGGTCATCCTTTTAATATTTTTAAAGGTGGAACTGCAAGCACAACCGGTATTGATGTAAGTGGTCTGCAACATGTCGCGGATGACGGAACAATTACAACAGATGCCGCGGCGCAAGCAAACACTAGCGGCACATTAATGTGGTTTGTGCCATATAATGCTGTCGGTCTATATCGTTATCAATGCAGTGTTCATGCATCTATGAACGGACATATTAATATTTTACCAATGCCAAGTGATGTGAGTGCAAATGACATTTCTGGTGGTCATGTTTTTGCCAATTCGTTGATGAGCAATGGCATAGTTATAAATGGAGACATTTCTGGAAATACAGCAACTTTTGCAAATGGTATAATTAATACTGATTTGGGAATTGGTACTTCAAGCCCTTTGGTTTCATTGGATATAATTGGAACTGACGCAATTAGAATACCTGTTGGGAATGATACGAATGAAAAACCAAGTGGTGCCGATGGAATGATTAGATATAATAATGTAAGTAACCAGTTTGAAGGTTATGGTGGTACCGCGTGGGCTGGATTAGGTGGGGTTATAGATAAAGACTTGGATACAAAAGTCGTTGCTGAACAAAATGATGATGAAGATAAATTGCGATTTATAACAGAAGGAACTGAAAGAATGATAATAACTGACAGTGACAACAGTGGTAATATTGGTATTCATACTTCAACCCCTTCTGTAACATTAGATATAAGTTCAAACAATGCTATACGATTGCCCATGGGTAATAATAATGCACGGCCTTCAAATGCTGATGCAAGCGGTTGTTTAAGATACAATACTGAAACAAAACAGTTTGAAGGTTATGGTGAAGGAAGTTGGGGTGGATTGGGTGGTGTAATTTCTTTAAATATGCAAACAAAAATAACAGCCGAAGATGCCGGTGGATTGACATTTTTTACAGATGGACAAAAAAGAATGAATATTGATAATACTGGCAATATAGATATAAGTTCGGCTGTCACTATTAATAACAATTTGGATTTGAGTGGTAATTTGGATTGTAGTAGCGCAGTCATTGAAATTTTAACTTCCGATAGCACATATGTAAAAGATTTGAGTTGTTCTGAATTGAATATTTCCGGAATTTTAAAAACCGACGGCCTAATCATCAACAACAAAACAATTGCTTTAAATAATATTACTAATAGTGGTAGTTTTCATGTTAATAGTAAAGTAGGTTATTTTGATATTACTTCTTTTACTGGAGCATATCTTATTGATGGTTTTCCAAATAGAACTATTTATGCTTATCCGGGAAGCGTTTTACAATTTAATTTGGATAATGTTACCAATGGTCATCCTTTTAATATTTTTAAAGGTGCGTCGGGTAATGAAAATAAAGTTACTTTTACAATTAATTCACAAAATATAATAGCCAATCAGGGTGACATTGTAACACAGGGTTCTTCTTCTGGTATTTTACATTCAGCTCTTAATGGTTCAACATCTAGTTTTGTAATTATTTCTGATTGGGAAACAACTTTTAATACAGATGTTGATAATATAATCATCCAAGCTAATCCACCAGTAACAATTGATAAAAATAATATTAATAATTTTGCAACAATTTCACAAAGTATACCGGGTCTGCAACATGTCGCGGATGACGGAACAATTACAACAGATGCCGCGGCGCAAGCAAACACTAGCGGCACATTAATGTGGTTTGTTCCATATGATGCTGTCGGTCTATATCGTTATCAATGCAGTGTTCATGCATCTATGAACGGACATATTAATATTTTACCAATGCCAAGTGATGTGAGTGCAAATGACATTTCTGGTGGTCATGTTTTTGCCAATTCGTTGATGAGCAATGGCATAGTTATAAATGGAGACATTTCTGGAAATACAGCAACTTTTGCAAATGGTATAAT
>Ga0206130_10001356_pt1 | contig 36045 bp, 35 predicted proteins | sample Helgoland_Spring_9_FD_148637 | JGI IMG/M metagenome (GOLD analysis project Ga0206130, IMG submission 148637) | Pelagic subsurface seawater microbial communities from Kabeltonne, Helgoland, North Sea - Helgoland_Spring_Bloom_20160512_1 | ecosystem: Environmental > Aquatic > Marine > Epipelagic ...
TCTAGGTGTGCTTCAGATTTAATCCAGCTAAATAATTTAGGCATTTGCCAGGAAATTTTTGAGATGACAGCCTTGAACTCATTAGGAATAACTCTTGGAATATTTTCAGTCAAGCCGCCTCCAGTAATATGTGCCATTGCATTTATTTTTTCAGTTTTTAAAACTTCTAAAATTGATTGCGTATAAATTTTCGTAGGCTTGATTAATAAATCACCAATAGTCTCATTATCAATTTTTAAATCTAAATTTATTTTTTTTTCAGATATTATTTTTCTAATAAGGGAATATCCATTTGAATGTGCTCCAGATGAACTAATACCAATTATGATATCGCCTTCATCTACACTTTTACCATCGATTATTTTGGTTTTATCTACTGCGCCAACACAAAAGCCCGCTAGGTCGTACTCATCACCTTGATACATTCCCGGCATTTCTGCAGTTTCACCTCCAACCAGAGAGCATTTTGCTAGCTTGCATCCATCACTGATACCCTTGATTACTTTTTCAGCAATTTGAGTATTTAATTTTCCACATGCGAAATAATCCAGAAAAAATAAGGGCTCAGCTCCTTGAACAATAATATCATTGACGCACATTGCAACTAAGTCTTGTCCTATAGTGTCATGTTTATTAAGTTCAAATGCTAATTTTAACTTTGTTCCCACGCCATCAGTGCCAGAAACAAGTACTGGATTATTGATATGATTTGGCATCTCAAACATTGAACCAAAACCACCTAACCCACCTAAAACCTCTTTTCTAAAAGTAGCCTTTGCATGTGGTTTTATTTTTTCAATTAGGTTGTTTCCAGCCTCAATATTTACTCCAGAATCCTTATATGTAATTGAGTTATCTTCATATTTTTTTTGAGACAATTTGGTTTAATCCTTATTAGATTTGCGAATTTATGTATAGTAAGATTTTAACTTAATTTTACTCAATAGGCACATGGTGCCATAGGAATGATGGATCAACTTTTACTCGATATACAAACACCTAAGGTTAAATCATTTGAAAATTTTATTATTGGTGATAACTCTGAAGCAATTAGCATTATAAAAAAATTTATGACTGACAAAAACCTTCAATTTTTTTATTTGTGGGGTGTTGAAGGCGCAGGGAAGTCACATTTATCCGATGTGGTAAAAAAAGATAACATTTTTGTTATTGAGGATATTGATATTAAAAATGATATAGAGCAAGTAGAAGCTTTTAATATTTTTAATGATTGCAAAGAGAATGGTAAAAAACTTTTCATAACTGGGGCTAACTCTCCCAACAACATGGGTTTGCGGAGTGATTTAGCTAGTAGACTTAGCTGGGGTCTTGTCTATCAAATTAAACCACTAACAGATAGCGAGAAAAAATTAGCATTATTGAGTCATTCAAAACAAAAAGGAATGTCATGTAGCGAGAATGTTATTGAATATTGTATGAAACATTTACAAAGGGACTTACACTTCTTAATCGCAACCTTAGACGCATTAGATAATTGGTCTTTAAAAATGAAAAAGCCAATTACTATACCTCTCCTAAAAAAACTTCTTAAAAACAACGATTAAATTTTTTATTTAATTAATGCCTTATTAGATGGTCAAAAGCTCCTAATGCTGCTTTTGAGCCTTCACCCATAGCTATAATGATTTGTTTATAAGGTATTGTAGTGACGTCCCCTGCTGCGAAAACACCTTGCATTGATGTTTCTCCATGGTCATTGATTTCGATTTCGCCATATTGGCTTAATTTTATATCCTCTTTTACCCAGTCACTATTTGAATTTAAACCAATTTGAATAAATACCGCTTCAATATTTATTCTCTCTTCTTTTTCATGTTTTCTATCTGTATAAACTAAGTGCGTTACTTTATCTGAGCCACAAATTTCATTTGTTTTGGCATTAAGTACAACCTCAATATTATCTAAGCTCTTTAATCTATCAATTAATACCTGATCACCATTAAGCTCGGCAGCAAACTCTAAGATAGTGACATGCTTAACGATACCTGCTAAGTCAATTGCAGCTTCAATACCTGAATTCCCCCCTCCGACTACAGCTACATCTTTGCCCTTAAACAGAGGGCCGTCACAATGTGGGCAATAGGCTACCCCTTTCCCCTTAAATTCTTTTTCTCCAGGAACACCTAATTCCTTCCAGCTTGCCCCAGTGGCAATAACGACTGACTTAGATTTAAGAATGCCTCCGCTATTTAGGTGAACCTCAAATAATAAATCATTTACTTTTACAATTTTTTTTGCTGTCTGAAGATTAATGACGTCAACATCATATTCTTTTACATGCTCTTCAAGCGCTTTCACTAACTTTGGGCCTTCAGTTTTTTGTACAGAAATAAAATTTTCTATTCCTAGTGTATCCATGACCTGTCCCCCAAAACGCTCAGCAATAATTCCTGTTTTTATTCCTTTCCTTGCTGAATAAATTGCAGCCGATGCGCCTGCTGGACCCCCACCAACAACAAGGATATCGAAAAGCTCTTTTTGGGATAATTGATCAGCTTTTTTTTCACCAGCCTTTGTATCAATTTTATTGATAATCTCCTCTAGTTCCATCCTACCTTGCCCAAACTCAATATCATTTAGAAAGACTGTTGGGACTGACATTATTTTTTTTCTTTTCACCTCATCTTGAAATAGTGCGCCATCCACCATACAGTGGCTTATATTAGGATTTATAAGTGATAGGATATTTAACGCTTGAACAACATCTGGACAGTTGTGGCATGACAAGGAAATGAAGGTTTCGAAAAAAAATTCTCCTTCTATGTTTTTAATTTGATCGACTAAACCCTCTGAAATTTTTAATGGATGTTCGCCCACCTGTAACAAAGCTAGTACTAATGATGAAAATTCGTGTCCTAAAGGAATTCCTGCAAATTGAATGCCGGTTGTTTCATTAGGTTTGTTAATTTTAAAGGATGGCGTTCTCTCAGCCTTATCTTTATGAATATTGAGAGAAATTTTTTCTGTCATCTCTGCTAATTCAACCAATAGTTCACTCATATTTGTTGAAACTTCACTTTCATCCACAAATGCTTCAATGACGACATCTGACTTAAGCTTCACTAAGTATTGTCTTAATTGTGTTGAAATTTCAGTTGAAAGTGCCATAAATAGTCTTCCGGAGCATAGCTTTGGTTGGACTTACTTTTTGCCCAACCAAACTATTATATTTCTGGTTCTAAATTTTACCCACTAAATCAAGTGATGGAGTTAATGCCTCTTCTCCTGGTTTCCAAGAAGCAGGGCATGCTTGATTTGGATTAGCTGCAATATGTTGAGCTGCCTGAACCTTTCTTACTAAATCGGCTGCTGAACGACCAATTCCTAAATCATTTATTTCAGCAGTTTTAATGATTCCATCTGGATTTATTATGAATGAACCTCTCAAAGCCAAACCTTCCTCTTCAATCATCACATCAAAGTTTCTTGATATTACGCCTGTCGGATCTCCAATCATTGGAAATTTTATTTTTTTAATAGTTTCTGATGTGTCATGCCAAGCTTTGTGCGTAAAGTGTGTATCTGTTGATACCGCATACACTTCAACACCTATTTTTTGTAACTCTTCATAATGGTCTGCAAGATCTCCAAGCTCAGTTGGACAAACAAATGTAAAATCAGCTGGATAAAAAACAACAGCGGACCACTTTCCTTTAAGATCAGCCTCGGTCACTTCTATGCCACCTTTTTCGCTGTGAAATGCTGTCGCCTTGAAAGGCTTAACTTCTGTATTTATAATTGAAGACATGGTTAATTCCTATAGTTAATTGATAATTATGAATGATAGTTTATCTGGGTTACTTAGTATAATTTTATCTTAAAATCATGATGATAAGTAAAACTTATCATTTATCTCTTGTTTGAAATTGTTGCTCTCTTTGGAATTTTTTTAATCTTGATTCAACTCTAGACTTTTCGTAAAAATCACCGTCATTTGCTTTAATTGCTAAATCCATTCTCATAATTGCCTCCTGAAGATTAAAACTATAATAAGCGGCTTCTGCTAGATTCTCATATTGAAGTAATTTTTCCCCTTGTTTAGCATAAACTTTTGCATACAAATTATAAAGAATGGGGTCTTGTAAAAATTTTTGCTCGTTTTTTTTCAGAAGTTTTAGTGCTTTTTCTGTTTCTTGTGTTCTTAAATATAAATCAGCAAGACCAAATATAAAAGATCTGTTAGATGGGAAAAAATTTAAATTTTGTATATATAATTTTTTTGCTTCTGTAACTTTATTTGTTTTTATTAAATAATTTATATAGAGCTGACTTAACATTGGGTTTGATTTTTCATTATCAAATAACCATTGAATCTGCTCTTGTGATTTAATAAATTCATTATCCATTAAGTAAATATATGCAAGAGCAAACCTTTCTCCTGCTTCATTTATATATATTTTATTTTTAATATTTTCCTCTAAGATATTTTTCGTATTACTTTTATCTCCAAGAAGAGCTTTTAACTTACCCTTGACGTAGTGAAAAGTTTGACTACCCAACCTTTGCTTATATGGATAATCTTTTAATCGATCTTCAATATCACTTATTCTGTTACTTGTTATAGGATGGGTTTGTAAAAATGCTGGGGCCGCTCCACCAGAAAACTGATTAGCTTTTTTAAGAGTCGTAAAGAAATCACGGGCGCCTCTAACATCAAAGCCAGCATTATTTAACGTTTGAATTCCAACTCTATCTGCTTCTTTCTCATTCTCCCTCGTAAAGTCAAGTGCTCCTTGAACTGAGCCTGCAGATGCCCCGGCCATAGTTGTACTTGCGAGTTGAGGATTCGATCTAGCCAATAAGAGTGCCACGGCCATAAGAAAAGTTGACTGATAAGAGGCTCTTTCTTGTTGCGCTAAAAATCTTGAAATATGTTTTTGATTAATGTGGGCTATCTCATGACTTATAACACTTGCTAATTCTGACTCTGTGTTTGAGGCGAGAAATAATCCTGAATGAACTCCTATAACACCCCCAAGCATTGCAAAAGCATTTATTGATGAATCATTCACAATAAAAAATTCAATTTTTTTTGCGGGATCTGTACTTGCGTTTATGAGTCTTTTGCCTAATAAATCAAGATAGTCTGAAATCTCAATATCGCGAATAATGCTATCGCTCTGATTAACTTGAAATAAAATTTGTCTACCGATGAAAATTTCTTCATTTTCGCTTATTTTGGAAGAGCTGTAGTCACCAAGCTCAGGCAAATTATTAGCCATCACAATACAGCTTAAGAAAATTAATATTAATAGAGTTTTTTTCATACATTGATATTATCATTGTAATTACTTAATAAATTATAGCGGAAGATAAATAGATGTTTACTCATATTGATGAAAATGGTGATGCCAACATGGTCGATGTCTCAAAAAAGAACGATACTCTAAGGGAGGCGATTGCTCAGGGATCTATAATACTCAATAAAGAAATAATTAATGCTATTATTGAAAATAGAAATAAGAAGGGAGATGTGCTATCAACATCTAGACTTGCAGGTATCCAAGCAGCAAAAAGAACCTCAGATTTAATTCCATTGGCACATAATTTAAATCTTACTAAAATTGAAATTGAATTTTTTATTGATGCTAAAGAAAATATAATTAATTGCAAAGGTTTAGTGAGGTGTTTTGGTAAAACTGGAGTTGAAATGGAAGCACTCACCTCTGTTTCTATCGCCTTACTTACAATATATGATATGTGTAAATCTTTTAGCAAAAATTTATCTATTTCACAAATTATGCTATTAAAAAAATCTGGCGGTAAGTCAGGTAATTGGTCTAAGTGAATACATAATTTAATGGTTTTGAATAAACAGAAAAATGATGATGATATATTTCAAGAAAGTATCCAGCTTCATCAATCTGGAGACTTAAATAAAGCACAAAAAGGATTTGAATACTTAATTTCTAAATATCCAGAGAGTGCTGACTTATGCAATAGTCTTGGTACTTTAAATCTTCAATTAGGTAATGACAAAAAAGGATGTTCATTACTTGAAAAATCACTTCAAATAAATCCAAACCAACCTATGATTAGCTTTAATCTTGGGAATTCATATCTAAATCAAAAAAATCTCACAAAGGCGCTTGAATTTTATACATCAACAATTACAAAAGCGCCTGAATATATAGAAGCCTATATAAAAAAAGGGGAGCTTTTAACTAATCTTAAAATTCATAATGAGGCAATTGATTGTTTTAAGAGTGCGCTAGAACTAGCTCCTGGAAATTTAAAAATTTTAAATGCTTTAGGAATAAATCTATTAGAAATTGGTGAAGCAAAGAATGCTTTGGAATATTTTACTCAGAGCATAAAAATAGATAAAGATAATGCAATCTTATATAACAATGCTGGTTTAGCTGCTTTTAGAATGAATAGGTTCGATGAATCAATTGGCTACTTCAATCTGTGTATTAAAAATGCACCGACAATAGGATATTTTTATAGTAATCGTGGCTTATCTTTTCAGGCATTAAAAAAATTAAATTTAGCTATGGAAGATTATAATAAATGTATCTCTCTTGATCCAAAGTACCCAGAATCATATTGGAATAAATCATTACTCCATCTTTTTCAAGGAAATTTTAAAGTCGGATGGAAGCTTTATGAATATAGGTGGCAAAGCTTCGCAAAAGAATGGGTCAGGGATTATCCTAAAAAATTATGGCTGGGAAATGAATCTATAGAAAATAAAGTCATCTTCATATATCCCGAACAAGGCCATGGTGATTTTATTCATTGTTTTAGATACATAGCTTTATTAAAAGACTTACATCCGAGGAAAATAATCTTAGAGGTCACTGAGCCTTTTCATAGCATTATATCCTCTCAGGATTCAGAAATAGAGGTTATTGGCCCAAATGATCAACCTCCTGAATTTGATTTTTATTCACCTATTATGAGCCTCCCTCTAGGATTCAAAACTGAAATTTCGAATATCCCAAATAAATGTCCTTACCTACAAACAAATTTAAATAAGAATAAAGTTTGGGAAGAAAAATTTATAAATAGTAATCATTTGAGAATTGGTTTAAGTTGGTCTGGAAATCCTTTACATAAAAATAATCACAATAGAAGTATGTCAATTAACGATTTTGCTGAATTATTATCTCTTCCTTTTGAATTTTATTCCCTTCAAAAGGAGGTGCCAAGTGAAGATTTAGAGATTCTTAATAATTCTAAAATTATTGATCATCAAAAATCACTTCGTGACTTCTCTGATACTGCATCACTAATTAAAATGTTAGACGTTGTAATATCTGTTGATTCAGTAGTCGCACATCTAGCAGGCGCATTAGGTAAGAAAACTTTTTTACTCCTTCCAGAAAAATCAAGTTTTTTATGGATGAATGAAAGATCAGATTCACCGTGGTACCCATCAATTAAAATTTTTAGACAATCGACCTTAGGAGATTGGAAAAAACCAATGAAAGAACTTATGTGCGAGCTTCAATTATGACTGCTAGTATAAAAAAATACTTCCCATACCTTCTTCCTTTGCTTTTAGTTTTCTCTCGAAGCTTAGCAGATATAACTATTGTTTTAATTAGTCTTTTATTTTTATACTATTCTTACAAAAATATAGGTTGGCATTGGGTTAAAGAAAGATGGTTTTGCTTTGCATTAATTTTTACAATTTATTGTCTGACAATTAATTCAGCAATGAGTATTGAACCAACTGAGACCTTAGCTTACTCGTTATTTTTTATAAGATGGCCCATATTTGCATTGGCTTTGGCATACTGGATCTTGAATGATGCTAAATCACTAAAGAAATTTTTTGTATCAATGACGATTGTCTTATTTTTTATAATTTTTGATACTTGGTGGCAGTTCTTCTTTGAACAAGACATTTTTGGTTTTGAAAAATATTCTGGTGATAGGTTGACTGGGCCTTTTAAAAATAATCCTCATGTTGGTGCCTGGATAGCTAAGCTTGTTTTATTACCTCCCATGTTTTTAATCCTATATAAAAAATTAAAATTACAACATTATAAAAATCATCTAACTTATACTTTTTTTATAGTCTCTTCTATATTATTTCTATCAGTTTTTATAACAGGTGAAAGAATGGCTCTCCTACTAATTCTTGCAAATATTTTTATTATTTTTATTGGATTCGTTCTTGATAAATTATTTTCGCTTAAAAAAATGGTGATATTGTTATTGGTCTCTTTTTGTGGAATATTATATTTTGCCTATACCTTTCCTGATACAACACAACGTGCTTATTTTTCCTCGATAGAGAAAATATTTAATTGGAGAACATCGGATTATGGTCTTGTATGGCAAAGTGCTTATGATGTTTGGATGCAATCTCCTGTGTTTGGCGTTGGTCTTCATAAATACAGAGAGGCTTGCGAAAATCTTGGTATCTATGGATCATCTTATTTAAATGCAATTGGAAGCGGAGTTTGCTTTCACCCCCACAATATTTCACTTCAATTACTTTCTGAGACAGGGATAATTGGATTTATATTATTTTATATAATGGTATGTGTTCTAACATTTTCATCGCTAAAAACTTTTTATACTAAAAGATTATGGCTTTCGTTTGCTTTAGTTTTAAACATCATTTTCACTTGTTTTTTACCTATAGCATCAAGCACAAGTTTCTTCGCAAATAAATATGCTGCTATTATTTGGTTGTTAATTGGAGTGATGCTTGCAACTAATAAGCTTTTTTCCAAAAGTATTAAATAATTTAATTTTTATTTAAAATTTTAATCATTACTCCTAAAACTTCATCAGCAGCTAGATTTTCTAAATTATCTACTTTAAGAATTTCAAATTTCCCCCTTTTAAGCTCAGATCTTACTGCGGAAGTTGACGGTCCAAATAAAGCTAGACCTTTTTTATTTAAACATGATGCTATATGGGATGGCCCTGAATCATTTCCAACAACAAAATATGAATTTTTGATGATCCCTGATAACTGAGACCAATCCAAATTTTTAAGGATATGACCTGGAAATGAACGGTTCATTTCTAACTCCTCTGGACCAAGTATAGTTATAACTTCATACCCTTTTGATATAAGAAGTTTTGCTAAATCTACAAAATAAGGCCATCTTTTTAATGGGTTTTTTTTCGATGAACCAGGGAGCAATACAATATATTTAGATAAAATTTTGTTTTTCTTAATAATATTTTTAGTGTCTATTGCTAACCAACTAATATCTGGTCTGAAAATATCTTTGGAAATAACAAGATATTCTCTTAACATTTCTTCTAGCCCACGAAGGCCTGATATTGGATGATCTTTTCTATCAGTAGTTACCCAATTTATTTTTTTAAATAGATACTTACGATATATATATGTTCGTTGTGAGTTTTGTAAGTCATAAATTATTTTAAAGTTATATTTTTTTATATTCTTATATAAATGTATAAGTGAAAAAATATTTAAAAATGAAGACCTATTGTCGATTAATTGATCATCAATATATGGACACATTGACATTAAATTAATGAATTTTTTTGAGGTTAATAGTACTAATTTTGCATTTTTATGTTCATACCTGATTGATTTAATAATGCCTTCAGCCTGAATCAGATCGCCTAAAGCGCCGTGCTTAATAATTAAAATATTTTCATTTTTTTTCATGTAAATTATTTAAAAAATCCAATATTTCATTTTTAACATAATTAAATGAGGGTTGCTCGCCTTCTTTATTTATTAATTTAACTTTAGTAGATAAAGGGTTCCAACTTCTAAGATATCGATATGCAACTCCCCCAAATCTTTTAGACCCATTATAATTAGAAGTCCATACTAAATGTGGTGTTTTACATAAGCTTGCAAGATGCATTAATCCCGATGAAGGACCTACACAACATTTTGAACTTGCTAAAATAGAACAAAGCTCTTCTGATTCTATGCCTCTTAAATCTTCAGTCCCTTGTGGAGCATAGGAAAGCTCTTTTATTCCTACAGCTGCAATTTTTAGATGCTCTAATGATTCACATAATGAGTCCCATGATTCTGTTGACCAATTTCTTAATGATTTCTTTTTATTTCCTTTAAGTAATGGAATATCCCTCGCATGAATAACTAAATCATATTCATTTTCTTTTTTTTTATCGCCATAAGAAATAAAGTCTTGATTCATCAAACCAGGAAGTTCCTTGCATCTATTATCTGCAATGAGTATATCTTGATCCTTAAATTGGGCTGCCCATTCAGAGTAATTAAAATCTCGCAGAAGATATGCATCAGTATCCCAAGACGGGATATCCATTTCTATAAATTCTGAAACGAAATCTTTATATAAGAATGCTGATGAAGGTCTTCCATAAACAATTACATGTTCATAGAATTTTGAGAGTTGCCTTATATATCCTTGCCATTGCATCAACTCCCATCCAAACTCACCAAGAAATGGGCCTGCAACTAGACAATCACTTTCTCCTTGTAATTTTTCTAAAGATAAAAAATTTTTTTTCTTAAAAAAATTTTTAAATCGAGGCATTGCATACTCTTTTAAATTAATCATTAAGTTGGCATTTTCTTTTTTCATCAAGTGAGGCCTCCCATTTCTTCTTAACAGCTTTATCATATACATTCATTGTATTTTGCAACATCTTTTTCAATGTAAAAAAATTATTCTTTTTTATTTTAGGAGGTTTAGTAATCCATCTTAAAGCCAAGTTAACTACATCATTAATTTTCCCAACCTCAATTAATCCTGTTGGAAGTAGTTTTATTAGTTGCTCCTTAACACCGCCATGTGAGTAGGCAATAACAGGGATTCCTAAACTAAGACTCTCAAGCGATATCCTCCCAAAAGCTTCTGGTTCCTTTGATAAAGAAAAGACTATCTTTGAAATAGACATTATTTCTTTTATATCTTTACGATTACCGACAAATGAAATATTCTGGTTCAACCCATACTCTGTTACTAGAGCCTCTAGTTCTTTTGTAAATTTTAGATTCTTACCTGCATCCCCAACTATCAATCCATGAACATTTGGATATTTTTTAATTATTCCTTTCATTACAATTATAAAATCATCTTGACCTTTCCATCGAGTTATTCTTCCTGGAAGAGTTAAGATTATTTTATTTCTTGTTTGTGGAAAATCCTTGTGCCATTTTCTTAACCACTTTTGTGATGCCTTAAAGTTATAAGGAAAAATTTTATCTGATACGCCTCTATAATTTAGAACGAGTTTCTTCCTATCAACCTTATAATTTTTAAGAACATACTCCCTAATCATCTCTGAAACGACGATTACTTTTTCTCCTTTAGTCATAATACTACTGTAATAATTAACTGTATAAGGCCCATGGACTGTAGTAATAAAGATAGGTCTATTATCTTTTTTTATTAAATTTAAAGCCAAAAAACATATCCAGGCTGGTAACCTTGATCTCGCATGAACTATATCGATTTTGTTTATTTTAATAAAATTAATTAATTTAAAAATCGAAAAAATAACAAAAAGATTTTTTTTCCCAACTCCAAGTTTAAAATGCTCGCCCTTATCTCTTATTAACTCTTCAACCATTTTCCCGCCGTTGGACACCACTAATGTTCTATGGCCATTATTTGCTAAATATTTATTTACTTCGAGAGTACCTCTTTCAACACCACCTGAATTAAGATCTGGTAAAACTTGTAAAATTGTAATTTTTTTATTTAGAACCATATTTTTTGAATAAACTTAGCAACTCTTTCAGCTTCATTTTGAATTATTATTTTATTTCTTATTTTTTTCTTAATTGAATTTATTTCCATAGACAATTTTGATTTTTTTTTAATTTTAAGTTCTAGAATATCTGTACTTGCACCCGAGGCAATTGCTTCAATAAGCATTGAATATGAATCATTTGTAACCCATATATTTTTTGCCCTAATAATATTTTTATCAAGCCAATCATTTGCTGTTTTTGTATATTCATAAAGCTTTATATTTCTAATCTTTAATCTGTTAAATTCGTCAATAAAATCTATTGGAGTTCTTCTCGAGGTCGTTATTAGTAATTTTTTGAATTTGAACTTTTTTGAGATATTTTTAATTTGTTCTAACAATATTTTTGAATTCCAATAAAAATGTTTAGAGGGGCCTCCAATTAAAAATAAAGCCATATCTTCTTTTTTTTTCGTATTTAAATTAAAGTTTACTAGTGTGGTATTCGTTATGAAGACATTACTAACACTTTTCACATCATCATGTTGTGGGATAACGCACAAATCAAAGAGTTTAAGAGGTAGGCTTGGTTTCATGATTACTACTATCTTTGCATTTAAACATCTTTTTACAGCTAATAAATGTAAATGAGTTTTATGTCCTGCGCCTATAGCAATATCAGGTTTTGTTATACCTTCCGGTAACTTATAGCTTTTAAAGATTATATTTAAAATCGGATTAGTTTGACTTTGGATATTGAAATCAAATACCCTACACTTAGTTTGATTCTTTAAGCTTTCAACAAGCGCTAAAGATTGTTTATCGTGACCTGCTTTTCCATCTATGAAGCGCCAGATAACCTTAATTTTTTCATCTTTATTTGTCTTCAATTAATTTTAATACCTCATTAGCAGATTTTGGAGCCATTGTAAGCCCATATCGATAGTGCCCAGAATTTATATACACATTTTTATAATTGTTATCTTGCTCTATGAACGGGATATTTCCTTTTACACCTGGTCGCAAACCAGCCCATTGATTACAAGGCTTAAAATTTCTTAATTCAGGAACAAGATTGATAGCCTTTTCATTGAGTTCATTTGCTGCTTTTGGGGTTACTGTTTTATCAAAGCCGACATTTTCAATTGTACTTCCCGCCAAAATAGAACCACATTTTCTTTGTAATAAATAAAAATTTTTCGAATATAGAATTTTATCTAGTTTAATTTCTGATTTAGGATATCTAATTATCTGTCCTCGTATTGGGTAAATTTTATTTTTATAATCATCATTTATTTCTGAGCTCCATGCTCCTACCGTGGTCACAAAAAAATCACCCTTTATAATTTCATTATTATTAGTTGGCCATCCATCTAAATAATTAGATTTTTTTTCTATTTTACGCATATTCACATTTTCAATTAGTTCAACACCAAGCTTCGAAATATACTGCTTTAAAGATTTCATTAGTTTTTTTGGGTTAATCTGTGCTACTTTTGAAAGTTCATACGATGGCTTATTGTCAAATAAATATTCGTTAATTGTGAAATTATTTTTTTTCCCCCATTGCACAATTTCATTTTTATCTGATGGATCAATACAAATCATTCCCGACTCAATAAATTCTGGATCCTCAAACCCAGCCTTAATTAACTTAATTGATAAATTTTTATAGAATGATAGTGCGCCTAAACATAAATCAAATACCCTTGATTCATAATTCCAAGGCATTAATGGAAATATGATGCCCGCTCCTGCTGCTGATGATTCTTCGCCAACAACTGATTTGTCTACCACAGTGACATCGTATCCATTTTCTTTAAGTTTAATTGCAGTGATACAACCTACAACTCCTCCTCCTATTATTACGGCTTTTACAGCCACAAACTATTCTCCATTAATGGTATATTTTTCAAATAAATTTAGATTTTCTTGGGTGCCTATAATGACTAATATATCCCCAGCGGATAGAACAATATCTGGTCTTGGCTCTATATTTTCCAACATATTAGGTCTTCTTATATATTGAATTTCAATATCAAAATTCTTCAAAGATAAGTTTGAAATTGAATTATTACAAATAGAAAAATATTCTTTTATTTCAACTGAGTGAAGCTGAGGTAAATCTTGACTTGAAGTCTCCTGATCAACGTCCGTTGCCCCTGCAAAATATCCTCTAAACATTTTGTATCTTTCACTCCTAAAGATTCTGATTTTTTTAATTACATTGCTTAAGGGTATTCCAAGAAGAACAAGCGCATGTGATGCTAACATTAAACTACCTTCTTGTACCTCAGGAACTACATCTGTAGCTCCTGCATTTTGCAATTTATCTACAGACGATTCATCTTTAGTTCTAACAATTACAGGTAAAATAGGATATGACTCTCTAATAACGTTAAGCACTTTTTCTGTTGACCTATCATCTGTATAAGCAACGATTACTGCCTTTGCTCTTTCAATCCCTGCTGCTCTTAGTACGATCCTCCTGCTAGCATCCCCATACATAACATTTTCACCAGCTATAGAAGCATCACTTACTCTATTTAAATCCATATCGATAGCGATAAAACTAATATTTTCTTCTTTTAAAAATCTCCCAAGATATTGTCCACTTCTCCCATAGCCACATAAAATCACATGGTCTGAGTAATCATGCCCTACCCCTTCAATTTGCTTGACAAGAGTTTCCGATTTTTTTGAATATCCTTTTGCAATCCATCTAGCAATTCGACCATTTAATGGAATTAATATTGGTGCTATCAGCATAGATAATAAGCATACAGATAATATTATTTGAAATATATCTCCTGTAATAATTGCATTTTTTTGGCCTAACGCTAAAATCACGAAGCCAAATTCCCCCGCCTGAGATAAAATAATTCCTGTTCTAATCCCCACACCCAGCTCATACTTAAACACGGTTGTTAAAAATGTGATTAAGATAATTTTAAAAATTGTAAAAGTTAAGAATAATAAAATAATTAGCGAGAAATTATCTTTGAATATCGAGATATTTAACATCATGCCGACACTTATGAAAAATAAGCCTAATAAAATATTTCTAAATGAAGTAATGTCTGATTCTACTTGGTGTCTATATCGAGTTTCAGAGATAATCATGCCAGCAAGAAATGCGCCTAAAGCATAAGATAAACCCGCCAATTTAGTGACGTAAGAGAAAATAAGAGTGATCATTAAAACATTTAAAACAAATAACTCCCTCGATTTATTTTTTGCAACAACATCAAACCAAAAATTCATCAGTGGTTTACCAGCCTTAAATACTATAAATAATAAAAAAATAATTTTTAATAATGCAAAGAAAATTAATTTAAATAAATCTGCCTCTAAATTATTAAATACAGGGATCAATATCAAAACAAATATCACTGCAATATCCTGAAACAATAGAATCCCAATAGATAACCTTCCATGTCGGCTATTTAAATCTGATCTCTCAATCAAAATCTTTGATACTATGGCTGTAGATGACATTGTAAGTGCTGCACCAATAATGAATGCTGAAGGTAATTGCAATCCAAAAAACATACTGCACATTATTACAACGAGGAGTGTTATTAAGACTTGGGACCCACCTAAACCAAATAAGATATTTCTCATTGAATTTAACTTAGGTAAACTAAACTCCAAACCAATTGTAAACATTAAAAATACAATACCAAATTCAACAAAATGGCGGCTTGATTCAGAATCTGGAAGAATTTCTAGGGCATTAGGGCCAAGAACAAGCCCTACGACAAAATATGCGATCATTGGGGGTAATGATAAGTATTTAAAAAGTGCCACTAAGAACACGGAGCTTACTAATAATAAGATTATTAACTGAAGAGATTCAAACATATACTATAAAACCTTTTTTTATATTCTTTATTCTACTATCAAACCACACTATACTTATGTAATTGTAATTAAAATTTAGTGGAGTTATGTCGCCAAAAATAATAAAGCTTGCTCAAGATGTTTTAAATATTGAAGCAAATGAAATATTAAAAGCGAGTGACAAAATATCAAACGAATTTTCTGATGCGGTGGAATGCATTCTTCGCTGTGAAGGAAGAGTTATTTTAAGTGGCATTGGAAAATCGGGTCATATTGCTGGAAAAATAGCTTCTACTCTTTCAAGTACAGGAACACCATCGTTCTTTATGCATCCTGGTGAAGCCAGCCATGGTGACCTAGGTATGATTACGGAGAAAGATATTGTTATCTTCCTTTCTAATTCAGGGGAAAGCCAAGAACTCATTCTTCTAGTGCCACTTATTAAGCGGATAGGAGCAAAAATAATTAGCATTACCGGCGATACTAACTCTACTTTATTCACAGAAAGTAATATTCATATTAATTCCTCAGTTAAAAAAGAGGCATGCCCCCTGGGACTTGCGCCAACAGCGAGTTCTTCTTTAATGTTAGCATTGGGCGATGCCCTGGCAGTTTGTGTTCTTAATGAAAGGGATTTTAGTTCGGAGGATTTTGCAAGATCTCATCCTGGTGGCTCACTTGGTAAAATCGTTCACATTAAAGATATTATGATTAATTTAGAATCTACACCAAAAATAAAAGTTGAAGCTACAATTAGGGATGCAATAGAGGAAATTACAAATAAAAAATTAGGTTTTACAGCCATTATTGATAAGCAAAATGTTCCAAAAGGAATATTCACTGATGGTGATTTAAGAAGATCACTTTTAAGGCATATTAGTCTTGATACGCCTATTTCTGAAGTAATGAAAAACTCCCCCATCACATTAAATGGAAAACAAATGGCGATAGAGGCACTTAAAATTATGGAAAAACAAAAAATCACATCTTTTTTAATCACTGATACAGATAATTCTTTAATTGGCTCACTAACACTGCAAAGCCTCTTCAAGGCTAAAATTTTATAATTATTTTATGAATTTACTTTCAACGGCTTTTGCTTTTATTTTTATAGCTATTGTTGCATTAGCATCTTTTTGGCTTAAAGAAGAGGTTATAAATGAATATAAAAACTTTACGCTAAGTAAAAATAGTGGCCCATCATTCTTCCTTAAAGATTTTGATTCAACTAAAACGGATGAAGATGGAAATTTACAATCTTCTCTTCAAGCTGATTATATGAAACATTTTAAAGAAGAAGATAAAACTTCCTTATTTAAACCCCTCTATACTAAATATAAAAATAAAAATAAACATTCGACTATTTATAGTGACGTAGGTGAGATAAGCGACAAGGGTGAGGAAATAATCCTTAAAGAAAATGCTATTCTCATAAGGTTTCCTACAGAAACAAAAAAGACTTTAAAGCTTTATACTCATGAACTAAATATATATTCAGAATTAGATATTGTCACAAGCCAAAAAGCTGTAAAAATGATTCAAGAACCAAATATTGAAATAGATGGAGTTGGAATGAAGTATGATAATAAAATTGGAATTTTAAAACTTTTAAGTAATGTTAAAGTACGCTATGAAAAACCAACAGGTGATGAAAGATTCAAATATTGAGTACAAAAATAAATATATATATTATGTCTTCGTAATATCAATTTTAGTTTGTCATTTAGCTATTTCAGAGGAGGCAGATAGTGATAAACCTATTGAAATTGAAGCAGACACAATGACAGTAGAAGAAACAAAAAATACTAGTACTTATGAAGGGGATGTCATTCTTACCCAGGGGTCACTATTAATAAATGCGGACAAACTTATTATTAGAGAAGATAGACAAGGTTTTCAACACAGTACTTCCATTGGTAATCCGACAACTTTTAGACAAAAAATGGAAGGTTCTGATGAATATATTGAAGGCAAGGCGCTTCGTATTGAGTACGATGGTCATATGGACAAAATTCACTTGTATGAAAAAGCCTTTGTAAAAAGAGGTGATGACGAGGTATGGGGAGATTATATTATGTATGATGCCACTAGTGAATTTGCCCAAGCACTATCAAGAAAAGATGAGGGCGGTTCAGAGACAAAAAAAGGGCGTACGAAAGCAATCATAAAGCCTAAAAAATAATGTCTACTTTAACAATACAAAACCTAAGAAAAAGTTATAAAAAAAATATTGTTGTTAAAAATGTTTCATTAAAAATAGCAAGTGGACAGATAGTAGGTCTTCTTGGCCCTAACGGGGCAGGAAAAACAACCACTTTTTATATGATTGTTGGTTTAATAGCAGCTGATCATGGCAACATTTTATTAGATCAGAAAAATTTAACAAAAACTCCTATTCATATTAGAGCAAAACAAGGTATCTCATACTTACCACAAGAACCATCAATTTTCCGAAAGATGGATGTCAGTGAAAATATCATTAGCATTTTAGAACTTCGAAATTTAAGTAAGCATCAAATAAAATTAGAGCTTGAAAGCCTTTTAAAAGAATTAAATATTCAGCACATTAAAAATAATACAGCTATTAGCCTTTCGGGTGGAGAGAGGAGAAGGGTTGAAATAGCAAGATGCCTGGCCAATAAACCAAAATTTATTCTTCTTGATGAACCTTTTGCCGGAATTGATCCTATTGCTGTCATTGATATTCAAAAAATTATCAAACAACTCGCCTCTAATGGAATTGGAATCTTAATCACTGACCATAGCGTTAGAGAAACTTTAGGTATCTGTGATCAAGCATATATTGTTAACCAAGGTGAAATTTTTGCACAAGGCACACCCAAAGTTATTGCTCAAAACCAGAGTGTCAAAGATATATATTTAGGCGAGAACTTTATACTTTAAAATGAAGTTAGGTTTAAATTTAAGATTAACGCAATCTATAAAATTAACTCCCCTGCTACAGCAATCAATAAAGCTTCTTCACGCATCACAATCAGAACTAAATGACCTGATTGAGGAATATCTATCAGATAATATTTTCCTTAAAGTAAAAGATATAACTTTATTATCTAATCAAAGTTCAAAATCTAAGTATTCATCCGATCAAACTTATTATGATATTTTAAATAATGAAGAAATAAACCAAACTCTAAGAGAATATTTAGTTGAGAATATTGCTATTTTTAACTTTAGCGAGGAGGACCAATTAATTCTGTCTTACTTAATAGATTCAATTGATGAAAATGGATATTTAATTGACTCTACAGATGATATTAGAAACTCAATCCCTATTAAACAAAAACCAGCAATAAAACGAGTCGAGGAGTTATTAAAAATAATACAAAATTCAACACACCCTGGTATTGGTGCAAGAAATTTAACCGAATGTTTAACTATTCAATTAAAACTTATCAATAATCAAGAGAAGATTTGTAATCTTGCTAAGAAATTAATAAAAAATCACTTAAGCCTCCTGGGAAACAAAAATTATGAGGAATTAAAAAAGAATTTAAAATGTAGTGAATTAGAACTAGTGGATGTTGTCTCCTTAATTAAAAATTTAAATCCAAAACCTGGGCTAATCTTTCAAAAAACTGATCGAACATCATATATAGCAGCGGATGTTTTTGTTAAAAAAGAGGGTAGTCAGTGGATAACAACTTTGAATGAAGATAATCATATTAAACTGAAATTAGAAGAAAATTCTCAAAATTTATTGAGTAATTCACTTGAACAAGATTTGAAAGAAAAATTTCAAGAAGCAAAATGGTTGATAAAGAATTTAAATGAAAGATCAATTTCAATTTTAAGAGTTTCTAGAGCAATTATGCAAAATCAGATTAACTTTTTAGAACATGGAGAGTCTGGCATCAAACCTTTAACATTAAAGAAAATTGCATCTGATCTTGAATTGCATGAATCAACCATTTCAAGAATCTCTTCAAATAAGTTTATTGCCACACCACATGGAATATTCGAAATAAAGTTTTTCTTTAACTCTTCGGTTGGGAATGAAACACCAGATGTTTCATCAAGGTCCCTTCTTAGTAAGATAAATACCCTAATTAGCAAAGAGAATCCCAAAAAGCCTTATTCTGATTCTGCGATATGTAAGATTCTAAACGACGATGGAATAGAAATAGCCAGAAGAACAGTTGCAAAATATCGCATCAAATTAAAAATCTTGCCCTCTAACCAAAGAAAAGTATAAAATATTTGTATGAAAGTTAACATAATAGGACATCATCTAGAGATTACCGACAGTTTAAAAGATCATATCGGGAAAAAACTAAAAAAAATAGAGGGACATTCTCAAGAAATTTCAGAAATTAAAATTATATTGAGTATTGAGAATATCACTCATAATGCTGAGGGTAATATTTACCTTCACAAGACTGATCTTCATGCTAAATGTTCGAGTTCTGATATGTATCAATCAATTGACTTATTAGTAAGCAAACTCGACAAACAAATTATGAAGCATAAAGACAAAATTAAGAATCATCAATTTCACCAGAATATCAAAAGAACTGATTTTTCAGCTGAAAATTAATTTAATTTGAATTTTTTTTGTTTAATAAAGCCCCAATGTTTTAATTTCAAGTTTTCTATTTAATATGAACCCTTTTTTAGTAAGAGATAAATTGCCGGATTTTTTTAACGTAAAACCTAAACACGTGATTCCTGCAATAAATAAAGTAATTAACGAAAATCTCAAAGTTGTTTCAAAAATAGAAACTATGAGCGAATCACCTAATTGGATGAACTTTGTAGCGCCCTTAGAAATATGCAGTGAGAAACTTAACAGAGTCTGGTCTTACATTAATCATATTAACGCAGTTAAAAGCTCAACATCGTATAGGAAGGTCTATAACCAAGCGCTTGCAAAAGTTACTGAATATTCTACTCATTTAGGTCAAAGCCATATTCTTTATAATAAATATAAAAATATACTTCAAAATAATAATCAGTTATCACATTCACAGAAAAAACTTATTAAGAATGAAATTATATCTTTTGAGCTTTCTGGTGTTGCTTTAAATAAAAAACAAAAGTCAAGATTTAAAGCAATTCAAAGCAAACTATCAAAGCTATCATCTTCTTTTGATGAAAATATCTTAGATTCTATGAATAATTTTAAATTAGTTATTTCAGATAAAAACTTATTAAAAGGAATTCCAGATGATGTTGTTGAATCTGCACATTTAAAAGCCAAAGCTAAAAAAATGAGGGGCTATTTATTTACCATTGACTTCCCAAGCTATTTACCAATCATGCAATATGCAGATAATCGTAAACTAAGAAAGGATATTTATACTGCATATAATACAAAAGCTTCTTCATTAATGAATAAAAAGTTTGATAATACAAAAAATATAAATCATATACTGAAACTTAAATATGAGATGTCAAAGTTACTTGGCTACTCAGATATCTCATCGATGCTCTTAACAACTAAGATGGCTAAATCTTCGGAAGAGGTTATATCTTTCTTATCAAAACTTACAAAAAAAGCAACGAAATCGGCCTTAGCTGATATTGATGATATTAATGATATCGCAAAAGAATTTAATATTACTAAAGTTATGCCATGGGATATGCCTTATCTTTCTGAAAAACTAAAAAAGGAAAAATTCAGTATTACTGATGAAGAAATTAAACAATATTTTTCTGTTAATAACGTATTGCAGGGGCTTTTTAATATTTGCAAAAAGATTTATGGTTTAAATATTAATGAAACAAAAGTATCTACGTGGCATGAAGATGTTAAATTTTTTGAAATATTTAATAAGGAGAAGCAGTTAGTAGGGAAATTCTATTTAGATCTATATGCGAGGAAAGAGAAACGTGGTGGTGCCTGGATGGATGAAGCAATTTCTAAATATAAATTTTTGAATGAAGAAGAGAGCCCCGTTGCATATCTGACTTGTAATTTTACTCCTCCATCAAATGGTAAAGCGTACTTAACACATGATGAGGTTATCACTTTATTTCACGAATTTGGACATGGGCTTCATCATCTTCTAACTGAAGTGACAGAATATTCTATTTCAGGAATAAAGGGAGTAGAGTGGGATGCAGTTGAACTACCCAGTCAGTTTATGGAAAATTATTGCTGGGAATGGTCTGTCATTAGAGATATGTCATATAACAAAAAAACTAATGCCTATATGCCTAAGAGGCTCTTTAATAATTTGTTAGAGTCGAAGAATTTCCAATCAGGTTTACAAACATTGAGGCAAGTTGAATTTGCATTATTTGATATTAAACTTCACAGAGAATATTCACCAAAGAATAGAAGTTTTATGAAGATTCTAAATAACGTTAAAGCTCAAGTTTCAGTTATAAATACACCTACGTGGAACAAATTCCCCCATAGCTTTAGTCATATTTTCTCAGGAGGATATGCTTCAGCCTACTATAGCTATAAATGGGCCGAAGTGCTTTCTGCTGATGCCTATAGTTTATTTGAAGAAATCGGAATTTTATCAAAAACAGCAGGTAATAAATTTAAAAAAGAAATTCTCTCTAAAGGAGGGTCTCGAACTGCAATGGAATCTTTTATTGCTTTTAGAGGAAGAAAACCAAAAATAAATGCTTTACTGACCCATCATGGACTCACTAATTAATGAAGATAGCATCGTGGAATGTAAATTCTTTAAAAGTTAGACTGCCTCAGGTTTTAGATTGGATAAGTTTGAATCAACCAGATGTTCTTTGTTTACAAGAAACAAAGCAAAATAATGATAATTTCCCGCATGATGTTTTTGAAAAGAGAGGTCTCTTTTCATATCACAACGGACAAAATACTTATAATGGTGTTGCCATAATAAGCAATAAAGAATTAATTGATGTTCAATTTGATATTCCTAATTTCTATGATGAACAAAAAAGATTGATATCTGGAATATACCCTAATGATGAAGATCCTAAGTTTCGTGTTATTTCTGCTTACATCCCTAACGGACAATCACTTAACTCAGATAAATTTGAATATAAAATGAATTGGCTCAAATCATTTATTAATTTTTTACAAACGAAAATTGATGGAATTGAAAATATTATCACTGGAGATTTTAATATTGCACCCTCAACACTGGATTGTTATGACACAAAATCATGGGATGGCAAAATTTTAGTATCTCCTCAAGAGCGAGAATATTTCGATAAATTACTTAATGTAGGATTCATTGATACTTTTAGAGAGATGAATCCTAATGCAAATGAATTCTCTTGGTGGGACTATAGAATACCTTTTAAACGAAATTTAGGGATGCGCATTGATCATATTCTTTTATCAAAAACTCTATTACCTTTTTTAAAAAAAGCCTACATCGATAAAGCGACGCGAACCCTTGAACGACCTTCAGATCACGTTCCAGTAGTGACTGAATTAAGCCTTAATCCCTAATTGTTTAAGTTTTCTATAAAGGTGTGTTCTTTCTATTCCCGTTTTTTTGGATAATTCGGTAATAGACTTATTTTGACTCAAGTGATGTTTTAAATACATTGTCTCAAACAAATCTCTTGATTCTTTAAGAGGTTTTTCATATAAAAAATCTATTTTTATTTCATCATTACTATTTTGATCAAAAGATGAATTGTGTTGATTAAAATAATTATCAACATTATCTTTATCAATGAGTTCAGTATCTGATGTCTTAATTAGTGAAACGATAATTTTATCTAGTTGGTCTAAACATTCTATTCCAGACTTATTCCTTAATGTGTTTAAGGCCGAAATATCAAGAATCTTAAAAGAAATATTAGGATTTTTATTTAAATGAAATGTAAGAAATGCATTAGATAAATCAGGGATTAAATCTCTATCATTAGATAACTTTGGTGGTTCAAAAATAACAGCATTATTCTCATTTTCAAAAAAGCTCTCAAGTAAATCTTTCTCTTTTTCTAAAAAAATAATCTTTATTTTATTCGCAATTAACTCATTAAATATTTTTTTATTATCATGAAACTTTATTGCTCCATCAAGGCAATTTTCGAACAATACAAATTTTAGCCCTGATGTCTGAATTATATTTATTAAATTACTATTTATATCAGAAACTTTCTTCACTAAATAGTAATTAGTATTAAATAGCATTGATATAAAGATTTCTATAAAATTATTTTTATTGCCGACAAAGGCAACCAAATTATTCTTCTTAAGCTGATTGATTTCAGCTTCAATATCTCTTATAAACTTTAAATTACATTCGTCAAAAAAGGTCTTATCAGTCTTTTTTAACTCAACCGAATTTTTAAGGGCGCTCGAAATAGTTTTTAGAAGTTTTTGCAATGATATCGGTTTCTCTAGAAAATCGGTTGCGCCAATTTTTGTTGCCTCAATCGCCGTATCAATAGTTCCATGTCCAGACATCATTACAACTGGACAATTTATTTCATTATTAGATGCCCACTCTTTTAGTAAGGAAAGACCATCAATATCTGGCATCCAAATATCAAGTAAAATTAAGTTAAAAGTTTGGGATAACTTTATTTTTTTTGCTTCCAACGCATTTTCAGCCAGGTGAATTTCATAACCCTCGTCAATCAATATATCTTTTAGTGAATCTCTAATATCTTTTTCATCATCAATGATTAGAAGTTTAATTCTTACCTTATCCATTTTTAATCTCCATCAGAGGAAGAGTAATTAATATGCATACTCCGCTTGGTTTAGTATTTTTTATTTCTATATCACCAGAATGTTCTTCGATTATTTTATTTACAATTGCTAATCCAAGTCCTGTTCCTGTTTTTTTTGATGTGACATATGGCTCATAAATTTTATCAATTATTTCTGTTGGTATCCCTATTCCATTATCCTCAAATTTAAGCATAATAAAATTTTTATTGTTTTTTACTGTAATCAGTATTTTGGGATTCTTTATTTTTTCAGTTGCTGCTTTCGAGTTATCAAAAATATTTATTATTACCTGCCTAAATTTATTTTCGTCTATTTTTATTTCTTTAATTTTTTTAGGATAATTTTTTTTGATTGCAATATTTTGATCAGAGTATAAATAAGAAATTTCATCAATTAGCTCAGCAATATTAATACTTTTTCTTACAACGCTTGGAGTTCGTGAGTATTCGGCAAATTCATTAACCATTAACTTTAAGGCATCTACTTGTTTAATTATTGTATTAGTTGATTTATTTAATAATTCTTTGTCTGCCTCATTTAACTTACCAATAATTTTATTTTGAACCCTTTCAGCTGATAGCTGAATTGGAGTTAGAGGGTTCTTAATTTCATGTGCTAATCTTCTTGCAATCTCACTCCATGCAATTTGTCTCTGGGCTTTTGCGACTGTTGAAATATCTTCTAATACAATAATATAAGAATTTCCCGAGCTTTCATCAAGTGCTGAAAGTTTCAAGATTAAGGTTTTTTCATCTTCCTTTGAACCTATAACAATTTCTTTTGATATATCTGTGATCTTATTTTTTTTACCTAATGATTCTTCAATGAAATTAAATATCATTTGAAATTTCTGCATATCTTTAACTGCATTTTTTAAATTCTCACCAACCATATTTGATAATTTAAAATTCAGTAATTTTGCTGCCGACTTGTTATACAATTTTATATTGATATTTTTATCAATAACCACAATTGAGGTTGCTAAATTTGTAAGAGTAGCATCTAAAAATTCTCTTGCCTCCTCCAAGCGCTTTCTATTTTTTTTTGAATTTTTTGTGGCAGTATCTAGTTGATATGTCATCGAGTTAAACGATTTGACTAATATTCCCAATTCATCCTTACCTACCTCTGGTATTATTTTTTTATAATTCCCTTTTGCTATTTGATTTGTTGCTTCGGATAATAGTGAGAGTGGCCTTGTAAATCTTCTACTTAAAACAAACGAAATTGCAACCGAAGTTAAGATTGCTAACATGAGAACGATTGTTAATGTTAACGTATAAATAATTTTTAATGAGTTTCGACTATACCTTAGTTGCTGATACTCCTCAAAAACTGACTCGACTGAAATTGCCATATTTGATATAGACTCGGGAACCGGTTGAGACAACATTAATATTTCTTCTGAACCAATTAAATCGATTGTTTGATTTTTATCGTTATAAAAAATTGGGATAAATGCTTTAAGTAATAGATTCTTATTTTTTGTTTCTTCAATTCTTCCAAAATATCCATTTTGGACTCTTCTTATATCTTCCAGGCTTATAGTTGTCGACTTTATAGTTGGATTACTTTCTGATATTGCAGATATGCTTCCATCATTTTTATACAAAACTGCGCTTGATATACTAAATTTTTCTCTTAGATCAATTAAGATGTCCTCTCTTTTTTCATATGGCTTGTTTGCAATTGCATATGCAATACTTTTCCCCTTCAATTCAATGTCATCTATTAAAATGTCTATTGTCTTTTGCCCAAGATTTAAACCTCCCTCGAGGGCTGACTCAACACGAACATCAAACCATGACTCAATAGATTTTGTTAAGAAGTTTACGGATACCAAATATACAATTGACACAGGAATAAGGACCATTAATCCAAATGAAATGACTAATCGTAATGTTAATTTGCTACCAGTAATTTCTTTTCTTACACTTTGCAGTAATTTGAATACTTGGAAAATAATAAGAAGAAATAGACATACAACAAAGGCTATAGAAATGACCAGTAAAACTATAAAAGTATCATTTGATACTAAGTCAGTATTAGATAATGACTGTGCTAGAAGAATTAAAAATCCTAATCCAATTACAGCTACTGAGGTAATTAGGTACTTCATAATTTATTCATATCAAAAATTATCATGTTTGACTCTGCATCCCACGACTTATTGAATATATCTGCCTGAATTGCTTTCGGTAATCTTTTTTTATCAAGCTCTACCCATATTTTTAATTTGGTATTATTTAGATGAATATATTTTTTTATTATAATTTCTTTGTCGCTTAGTAAATTTTTAATAGCTTCTTGTTCATCTTCAAAAATTTTTTTATTTCCATTTATATCAATAACCTCGAAAACTTTTCTCAGTGAAAAATATTTAATTTGGTATACAAAATTATTCTGATCTATTACCTTATCAAACCAATACTTTTCTTCTTTGATTAAGTCAATTTTTAGATTAAAAACAATTGGAATACCTCTTTCAAGAAGCTCTATGATTTTTGGGGATAATTGCGAGCTTTGCTGTAGATCAATAATAATATTTTCTTGGTTATTTTCTAGCTTAATTTGACTTATGCTAATTTGATTATTTATGTTTGCAAACGTTAGGCTCAGATTAAAAATAAAGATAAAACAAAGTAATAAATGTAAATTATTTTTTTTCAAATAGTACATAAAATAATCCGTCATGAATTAATGAAGGTAATAGCTGATTATCATCTACATTTATATTTTTTGGAAATTTAATTTTAATTTCTATTGCGGTTTTCTCTTCTTTTAAAAATCTATTTACTACTGATCTATTCTCTTTCTCAAATATTGAGCACGTAACATAAAGAAGTTTACCTAAAGGCTTTAACATTTCCCATGATGCTCTTAGTAATTGAAACTGCTTTTCGTGGAAATAATCAAGATCGCCAGGCCTTCTTAACCATTTTATATCTATATGTCTCCTTACTATTCCAGATGCAGAACATGGTGCATCCAATAAAATTCTATCGAATAAATTTTTATCCCACCATGCGTTGCCAGCTTTAATTTCAGAATTAATTACTTTAAAAGTATGTCCAAGCCTATTTAGGTTTTCATTAATTCTTTCCACTCTTTGTTTATCGGCCTCTACTGCCGTCAATTTAATTTCTTCTATCTCATTCATATGGCAAGCCTTACCGCCGGGAGCTGCGCAAGCATCTAAAACATTATAATTTTTCTTTAAATCTAGTAAATGTGTTGCGAGTTGAGCTCCATAATCTTGTATTGAAACCTCCCCCTCTTTAAAACCAGGTAAAGAATCTATTGGTATTGGTTTTTTAATTAATATTGCTTCCATGCCTAAATAGAGATGCTCAATATGATATTTTTCCAATTTTTTAATGTAGTTGCTAATACTTCCTTTTTTTATATTAACTCTAATTATAAGGGGTGGATGTGAGTTTCCTATATCAAGAATATTTTCCCAAGATTTTGGATATTCATTTTTTATTAGATTTATCCACCAGATAGGATAACTATATTTTGCTTCATCAATCTTTTCAGCCTTGTCTAGGATACTAACCTTTTCCCTAAGAAAGGATCTAAGCACACCATTTACGAATTTAGTGTGTCTTTTATTTATCATGTTTGATGCTGAAACAGCTTGATCTACTACTGTGTATGAATTTGACCGATTAGAAATGAGTTGAAATAGTGCGACATGAAGCAATGATAAAATTAAAGTGTTGGATGGCATTCTTTTAACTAATTTGTTGATAACAAATTTTGTTTTGCCATATGAGCGAAGAGTACCAAAAACCAGATCTTTTATCTGAGAAATATCTTTTGGACTAATTTTATTTTCTTGTGAGTATTTTTGAAAAACTTTATTTAAATTATTGCCTTCTATTACATCTATTACTATTCCTGCGGCCGATAGTTGAGCTTCTTTCACTTGTTAACTGAATTAATTTTCATGACTTGATGCCCTTTTACAAAATCTGAGGCTATCATTGTTTTCTTTCCTTCAAGTCGAACTTCCTCTAATTTTAAGATCCCTGAAGAAAGCTTTAATAGTAAGTCTTCTCCATGTAAGAATAATTTTCCTGATGCTAAATTATGCTTAATTTCTTTTTTATTATAAATATTTGCTCTAACAATCTTCAGGCTCTTTCCTTCAAAATTAATATTAATCATTGGGAATGGATTAAATGCCCTAATCTTCTGACATAAAACTTCAGGTGAATTATTAAAATCAGCGATAGCCTCTAATTTATTTATTTTTTTTGCATAAGTAACATTCTCTTCATTTTGTTTCTCCAGCTTTATTACTTTTCCTCTTTCAATATCGTTTAGTAAGGTAGTGATCAATGATGCCCCAATGTCTGATAATTTTTTAGATAAAGAATCAGTCGTATCTTCTTCTGATACAGATAATTTTTCTTTCATTATCATAGGCCCCGCATCAAGTTTATTGACAACCTTCATAATTGTAATGCCCGCTTCCTTATCTCCCGCCTCTATGGCTCTATGAACAGGTGCAGCTCCTCGCCACCGAGGTAATAGGGAGGCATGAATATTGTATATATGTCCGTTATATGCGTTTAAAATTTCGTCTGGAATAATTAAGCCATAGGCTACAACAATTAAAATATCTGCTTTCTTTGTAGTGATTTTATTTATAGCCTCCTTATTATTTATTAAAACTTCAGGTTGATACACAGGGATGTCAAGCTCAATTGATTTTTGCTTCACGGGGCTTTTTTTAATATTCATGCCCCTGCCTGACTTTCTATCAGGCTGTGTCAAAACCAATTTTATTTCAAAACCAGCTAAATAAATTTTCTCTAATGCTGGCACAGCAAATTCTGGGGTTCCAGCAAAAATAATGCTTATTTTTTTTATGTTCATTTACTCATCTTATATAATTTTTTCTTAATTCTACTTTTCTTCAAATTTGACAAGTAATCAACAAATACTTTTCCCTCTAGATGATCCATTTCATGTTGAATACAAACGGCTAACAAACCTTCGGCTTCTAATTCGAATTTTTTAGCATTTTCGTCTAAAGCAGATACTTTGATCCATTCAGCCCTTTTAACTTTTTCAAAAATTTCAGGTACTGACAAGCAACCTTCCTGATTAATTTTCTCCCCTTTTTTTTCAAGGAGAACTGGGTTTATCAAAACTAGCAAATCATCCTTATCTTCTGATATATCAATTACTATTATTCTCTGATGAACATCTACTTGCGTTGCTGCCAAGCCAATTCCGGGTGCTTCATACATCGTTTTAGTCATTGCTGAGATTAATTGTTTTGTTTTACTATCAACAATCTTTACCTCACTGGCAACCTTGTATAGCCTTGGATCAGGATATTTTAGAATGTTTAGTGTTGTCATTTTATATTTCTGTAAAAAAAAATTTGAATTATTTGCTTTAGTTACATATCTGATATTATACCTATAAGGATTTATATATTCTTTAACCAAACTTTAGGGCTAAAAAAATGTTAGATCTACTCATTTATCTATTCGAAAATTATATAAGTACAAAACCTAAATTAAATATGAATGACATTACAGTTGAGCTTGAAGAAGCAGGCTTTAATGACAAAGATATTTCATCTGCGTTTGATTGGTTTAATCATTTGGAAAAAATTAGTAATGGTTGTAAGCTGACTAATAAGAATAGCTTGAGAGTTTTATCACAAAAAGAATATGAAAAGATTTCTAGTGAAGCTTTTACCTTTCTTACATTTTTACTCAACGCAAAAATTCTAAATTCAACAGAATTTGAAGTAATTTTAGATCAAATTATGATTTTGAATCAAAAATCTATCAACATTGATGAAATGAGATGGATTGTTATGATGACATTATGGAAAAGCGGGAAGGAAAATAGCTATCTTTTTGTCGAAGACTCACTATTTCAAAATAAACGTACAGAACTTCATTAGTATTTAAGATATATTTTTTATTATCTTTGACAATGTCTTTGAATAGTTTAATGAATAAAAATGTATGCTTGGAACGCCATATTGAATCAATGTTTCAGATAGCTCACTTATAAAATCTACGCCAAACTCTCTGAGTGAATCTAAATCGTCTGAATAATCTTCTAATTTAAATTTTAACCATCTTGGTATCTCAGCTCCACAATTATTTGCGAACCTAATAAGTTGTTTACTGTTATAAATTGGCATAATCCCTGGGACAATCGGGATATTTATTGAATGCTTCTGACACTCATCAACGAATTTGAAATACGCATCAACATTATAAAAAAACTGAGTTATCGCTGAATCTGCACCAGCTTCAACTTTACTCTTAAAATTTATAAAATCTTGTTTTGCACTTTCTGATTCGGGATGAACCTCTGGATAAGCGCCCACATCAATTTTGAAAGTATTTCCCATTTCTGATTTAATAAAACTGACTAATTCATTTGCATAATTAAGTTCGCCAAAATTCATGCTCCCCGAGGGGTTATCACCTCGAAGTGCCACTATATGATTTATTTTATTCGACTTATATTTATCTAATAACTCTTTAATTTCGGCTTTTGATGATGAGATACATGAGATGTGTGGTGTTGCATTAAAGCCTGACTTTTTGAGATCTAAAACAGTATCTAAGGTCTTTTCTTTGGTCGAACCTCCTGCACCAAATGTAACTGAAAAAAATTCCGGATTATACTCATTAAGTGCTTTAGCTGTTTGCATCAAATTAGTAACCCCCTCTTGAGTCTGAGGGGGATAAAATTCAAAACTTAATGTTGTATTCCGAGCCATTAAATTAACTTAATAACGATAAGTATCTGGCTTAAAAGGCCCTGTTACATCAACATCGATGTACTTTGCTTGTTCAGGAGTCAGCTCTGTTAACACAGCATTTAAGTTTTTTAATTGTAGGATCGCTACTTTTTCATCTAAATGCTTAGGTAATGTATAAACACCCAGTGGATATTTTTCAGGCTGAGTAAATAATTCAATCTGAGCAATAGTTTGGTTTGCAAACGATGAACCCATAACATAGCTTGGGTGCCCTGTACCACAACCTAGATTAACTAATCGACCTTGAGCAAGGAGAATTATTCTTTTTTTATCTGGGAAAATAATATGATCAACTTGTGGCTTAATTTCTTCCCACTCATAATTTGATAGTGAATCAACATCAATCTCATTATCAAAATGTCCAATATTACAGACGATTGCCTGATCTTTCATTTTCTTCATATGCTCATGTGTGATCACATGGTAATTTCCTGTTGCGCTCACAAAAATATCTGCATGTTCAGCAGCATAATCCATGGTAACAACTCTATACCCTTCCATTGCTGCCTGTAAGGCACAAATAGGATCAATCTCTGTCACCCATACTTGTGCAGATAGTGCCCTCAGTGCTTGGGCAGAACCCTTACCGACATCACCATAACCAGCAACGACTGCAATTTTTCCTGCAACCATAACGTCAGTGGCTCTTTTAATTGCATCAACTAATGATTCACGACAGCCATAAAGATTATCAAATTTTGATTTAGTAACTGAGTCATTTACATTGATTGCAGGAAAACTTAATTCGTCATCTCGGAACATTTGATAGAGCCTCATGACTCCTGTTGTAGTTTCTTCAGTAACTCCTTTAATGTGACCAATTCTTTCCGAATACCATGTGGGATTTGTTTTTAATTTTCCTTTAATCGCTGAGAATAAACAGATTTCTTCTTCAGAAGTTGGATTATTTAGCACTGAAATATTTTTTTCAGCCTTAACCCCTAAATGAAGCAGAAGAGTAGCATCGCCACCATCATCTAAAATCATGTTAGAAAATTTTCCACCTTCCCATTCAAAAATGCGATGTGTAAATTCCCAATACTCATCAAGACTCTCACCCTTAAAGGCAAAAACAGGCGTTCCACCTTCTGCAATAGCAGCCGCAGCATGATCTTGAGTTGAGTATATGTTGCATGATGCCCATCTAACTTCTGCACCTAATGCAACAAGCGTCTCAATAAGAACAGCTGTTTGAATTGTCATGTGTAAGGAGCCACTAATTAGCGCGCCTTTTAAAGGCTGGCTTGCGGCATACTCATCTCTAATCGCTGTTAAGCCTGGCATTTCTGTTTCAGCAATTGCAATTTCTTGCCTACCAAACTTAGCTAGCTTAATATCTGATATTACGTAATCTTTAGTTTTAGCTTCAGTCACTGTATTCATTTTATTTTCCTTAAATAAATAATTGTGACCAGTTGGGGATTTTGTTCACCTATTATCCCGTTCTGGTACGGTAAATGGTGAACGTCGTTACAAATTTATCATTTGTAATCCAAGCCTGGGATTGAATAATCTCGCAACGTTCCTTGGAAAAAAGATACTAATTCATAATTAGCACTAAATCAAGGCCTTATGAATTATTTTTTAATTTAGGTTAAATCTTTTTTATCGATCTTTTCCCATGAAAATTCGGGTTCTGTTCTGCCAAAATGACCATAAGCGGCCGTTTTTCTATATATAGGCCTCAAAAGATCAAGCATATTCACGATACCTTTTGGTCGAAGATCGAAATTTTCCATGACAATTTTTGAAAGCTCTTCATCAGATAGTTTTGCTGTACCAAAGCTATCGACCATGATTGATGTTGGTTTAGCAACGCCAATAGCATATGAAACTTGCACTAAACATTTATCTGCTAAGCCTGCAGCAACGATATTTTTTGCAACATATCTTGCAGCATAAGCTGCTGATCGATCAACTTTTGTTGGGTCTTTTCCTGAAAATGCACCCCCACCATGCGGCGCAGCACCTCCATAAGTATCAACTATAATTTTTCTTCCCGTCAGTCCGCAATCACCCTGAGGTCCGCCAATAACAAATCTACCTGTAGGGTTAATTAAATAGTTAATTTCTCCCTTAATAAGGTCTTCAGGGAGTGCTGGTTTTATAATTTCCTCTATTACTGCTTCCCTCAAATCCTTTAGAGAAATTTCTGGTGCATGTTGTGTTGATAGTACGATCGTATCTATCCTCTCTGGAATTCCATTTTTATATTGCATCGTCACTTGTGATTTAGCATCTGGTCTTAACCAATTTAAAATGCCTTTTTTCCTAATAAGTGACTGTCTCTCAACTAAACGATGTGCAAGATGAATGGGCAGTGGCATAAACTGATCAGACTCATTGCTTGCAAAACCAAACATCAAACCTTGATCTCCAGCACCTTGATCTAATGGATCATCAAAAGCTCCGTCTACACCTTGTGCAATATCAGGCGATTGAATGCCATACTTTATTTGCACTTCACAAGTTTTATAATCAATTCCATACTCAATATTGTCATACCCAATGAATTCAAGCGTATCTCGGACAACTTGCTCGTAATCGACTTTTGCTGTTGTTGTAATTTCTCCGCCAAGCACAACCAAATTTGTACTTGTTAGCGTTTCTGCTGCGACTCTAGCAACAGGATCTTGTTCTAAAATAGCATCTAAAATAGCATCAGAGATTAAATCTGCAACTTTATCAGGATGACCTTCAGAAACAGATTCAGAAGTAAAAAGATAATTTTTCATAGGTATATTTTTTTAGTTAAACTTTAAAAAGAGCTAGAATATCAAAAAGACTGTCAAAAAGATACTTATGAAATTTACAAAGATGCAAGGTACAGGGAATGACTTTATAGTAGTTGACCAAAGAGATAAGAAATTTAATTTATCAAAGTCATTAATTAGAAAACTATCAGACAGATATTATGGTATCGGATTTGATCAACTACTCATAATTGAAAAAAGTGATTCCCATGATGCTGATTTTAAATACCGTATCTTTAATGCTGATGGAGGTGAAGTTGAGCAATGTGGTAATGGTGCGCGTTGTTTTTATAAGTATATAAAAAATTACGGATTATCTACTAATCCAATAATAAAAGTTGAAACCTTGTCAGGCATCATTTTACTCTCAGAAAATAGTGAAGGTTTAGTTAGAGTTGATATGGGATTACCTGATATCAGAACATCAATTAATAGACATGGAGTTAATTATGATCATGTCTTAATTGGTAATCCTCATGCCGTCATAAATTTGGCTGGCAACAATATTTCAGAAGAAAATTATCAAAATATCGCTCTTGATATCCAAGGCACTTGGGAGGATGGAATTAATGTAGGCTTTATGTCTATTATAGATAGAGATTCAATACAACTTAAGGTTTTTGAAAGGGGTAGTGGCTTTACTAAGGCCTGTGGATCAGGAGCTTGTGCTGCTGCCGCAATTGCTATTTCCAAAAATAAATTAAAGACGCCTATCACTGTAAACATGGATGGCGGCGTAGTTCAGATAGATTGGGATATGAAAAATACAATGACTTTAAGTGGGTCAGCTGAAATCAGTTTCGAAGGAGAAGTGAATCTTAATGCATATGCTTAATTTTATAAGACTATGGACGATATAAAACATCTCCAAGCCTATAAAGACTTCATATCTTTCGAGAGAAGATTAAGCGATCATACAGTTAAAAACTACTTTAGAGATATCGATATGTTGATTCAACATAATAAAGGCTTATCACTTGGGGAATTAAAATCAAATAACATTCGAAATAGCATTGCATCACTTCATGCGAGAGGTCTCAGTAGTAATTCATTATCAAGAATTCTCTCATCCTGGAAAGGTCTATTTGTTTTCCTTGTTGATCAACATCATTTTAAGCATAATCCAGTTTTAGAAATTAAGGCGCCTAAAAAAAGTAAGAAATTGCCGCAAACACTTTCTGTCGATCAAACTATAAAGTTAGTCAATATTGCTGGAGATGATTTTATTTCTTTGAGAGATCATGCCATTTTGGAACTCTTTTATTCTTCAGGGTTAAGGTTATCTGAGTTGGTTAGCTTAAAGTTAGAGGATATAAACTTTTCAGATGAGATTATTACGGTTTTAGGTAAAGGCAAGAAAATGCGTATTGTTCCTGTAGGTAAAGAAGCCATCCAAGCTCTCAGAAAGTGGAATAAAAGTAGATCTCAACTTAAAAACGTAACTAACAATTCAATTCTTTTTTTAACTAGACAAACAAAACAGCTCACGCAAAGGGCAGTTCAATATCGTTTAAAATTTTGGGCAAAAAAACAGGGAATATCTGAAAATATTCATCCTCATTTACTTCGACATAGTTTTGCCTCTCATTTATTACAATCAAGCCAAGATTTAAGAGCTGTTCAAGAGCTATTAGGTCACGAAAATATTAGTTCTACACAAATTTATACTCACTTAGACTTTCAGCATTTAGCAAAAACTTATGACCAAGCACACCCACGTGCAAAAAAAAATAAAAAGTGACCGAAGTTTTCATTGATAGCTCTTATGAATTAAATTATAGTTAAAAGATGGATGAAGAAATTACAGCACTTGAAGCAAAGTTAACTGAATTAGTCAATGCAGTTAGCTCCCTACGGCATGAAAATAATGAAATTAAACCTTCTGTTGAAAAATTACAGGAGGAAAACAGAATTTTAAAATCTAAAATTAACGAAGCCACTATGAAAATTGAAAATCTTCTAGGGCAACTCCCAAGCTAATTATGAAACAGGTCGAAATAAAATTATTAGGTCGAGATTTTACAATTGCATGCCCAGAAGAAGAGGAAGCCAATCTTCAGAAATCAATTAATTATTTAGCTAATAAAATTGATGAAGTTCAAAAATCTGGCAATATTATTGGCGTAGATAAAACTATTATTATGGCTGCTTTAAATATCACACATGAATTTTTGAACCATGATGTAACTTCAAGCGTCCATATTGTAGATTATAAAAAAAAGATATCGAATTTAACTTCAATAGTTGATCAAGCACTAGAAAGTTAAAGTTTTTAATTTTTTTTGATGTTGCTTAGATTATTTATTCCTTGAACTAGTCTATAGCAT
>Ga0206130_10001358_pt1 | contig 36025 bp, 39 predicted proteins | sample Helgoland_Spring_9_FD_148637 | JGI IMG/M metagenome (GOLD analysis project Ga0206130, IMG submission 148637) | Pelagic subsurface seawater microbial communities from Kabeltonne, Helgoland, North Sea - Helgoland_Spring_Bloom_20160512_1 | ecosystem: Environmental > Aquatic > Marine > Epipelagic ...
AAGAGTAACAACTGTGTAGAAAACCTAGAATGGGTATCACAGAGACTAAATATCTTGTTTACTTATAAAAAAAAGGGTACTAGAAATGGAAACCGTAGAAAAAGAAAAGTTAAATGTTTGAAGACTGGAAAAATTTACTGTAGTGTTGCAGAGGCTGCTAATCTTCTGGGATGTTCACAAGCAACTATATGTAACAAATGCAAAAAAGAAGAAATACTATCATATGTGCGCGATGCTGATATTAAAGACGAAATTTGGAAGAAGCATCCAATTTATGACATAAAGGTTAGTAACATGGGGAGATATATGACTAAAATGGGAAATAAGACATCTGGTTATAAATCTTCAACTGGGTATTGTACTTTAAAAGTTGGAACAAAAAGTTTATTGGTTCATCGATTAGTGGCAGAGACATTTTTGCCACAATCAAACACATTGTTACAAGTAAATCATATAGATTTAAATGGATATAATAATGCAGTTACAAATTTAGAATGGATTACACAATCACAAAATATTAAACATTCATTTGCAAATCAAACGTATAAAAAAAGAACACGGTGCGACCAAAATGATTTACCAGGGGAGATATGGAAGCGTCATCCAACTTTAGACATGAATGTGTCTTCTAAAGGAAGGGTTTCTGTAAATAATGTAAAGTCATATGGATGTAATGACAAAGGTTACATGCGAAAAAAAATGCATGGAAAAACTTATAGAGTTCATCGATTGGTGGCTGAAACATTTCTATATAAATGATTCGTATGCTAAAGTTTATGTTAGTAGTTTTTTCTTTTTGACGACAGTAATGTTGTAACTTACGAGCCTGTATCTCCTTTCTAAGGAATTGAGTTGCCCAGAAGCACGTAAACAATAAAGTCATCACCAAATCATCTTTCATTCCCCTTAAAATATTAAAGTTTTGTTAGTCATATTTTTTTCATAACTTTTGGATTTTTAACTTACGCCTTCAGTTTTCCTGTGTATACCACCTTAGCGATTTCCCCTATCAAATATTGTACTTAAGTTAGTTGAATTCAATTTGAAGTGGGTAAAGAGAGAATACTTACAAGAATTCGCGGGAAGCAGGACGTTTTTTTGGAACTGTAAAAGCTGCTTCTTAAATTCATCCTTCACCATTTTCAACCGCTCATTGGCGTCCTCATATGCATTTGCGCAAATCATGTCTTCCACAAAGTGTACGGCTCCCATATTAAAGTAACTTAAGGATGAATCCGTGTATTTTTCTTTGCGGTCGTTAGTGGTTATGACACCTGCCCTTCCTTTTTCAAACTGTTGAACTTGTTAGTAGTGAACGTAAAAATGAGTGAACAAGAATATACTTACCATACACCAAACGCGTCGCTCGTCCTTAACCATGTGGACCATACTAAAGATTGTGTTAGTGATTTGTAAAAAATAAGAGAAGAAAAAAGAAACTTACTGTGCGGCTTCAAGCCCTAAGTTGGATTCAAAAAAGCATATAATCCATGCATTACGAAGGTAAGCGTGCCCACGTAAGGCACGTATATGACCCAGTAGTAACATTTCAATTTGGTCGTGATTTTTGGCAGGGTAAGTTTCTGCTCCACAGAATATCAAATTATTATTTTCAAAGCACATACTAATGATTGCGAGGTCACTAGAACCACCGCCGTTAGGATCAACACCTAGGAATATGTACTTAGGTGGTGTCTTCAACTGCCAATTTGGACGTGCCATGAGCTCATCCACCAGCTTTTGAGAGAATACAGAGGCTGCATCGTTTGTACTATGGAAGATGTTAGTTGATGTTTTGATAGGGTTAGAATTAGGGTTACGTACATTTGACCCATAGATTCACGAGCGAGTAAATCTTTACGATCGCCATAAATTGCAGCTACCATGTCCTTTAAAAAAATGTTAGTAATGTATTAAGATGAATGCAAAGACGATAGATACTTACAAATTTTGCAGCAGACTTCCAGGGCGGTATAATATCTTTCATGTGAGTACATGACTCAGCTTTGCCTTCATCCTGGCATTTTTGACAAGATAAACCAACGCGCAAAGTGTTGAACAAGGGCTTACCGTCCGCGCCTTTCAACTCGAACATCTCACTATAGAAGTTAAGGCCATCAAGGGGTGTGGAAATGGCAATCAATGCTGTCGTTTCCATCTCTAGTAGGGGCACTACCACTTCAAAGAAGACATCCAACGCCATGAACTATGCCTCTTCTAAATAAATAACGTCACCACCAGTACCACGTAGCGTTTTAGCGCACGACGGATACGAGTGCACTTTACGTATGTCTAAGTTGTTCTCGCCACGACACATTAAAGTCTCCTGGTTACATTTTATAAACATTTCACGATGTTTCCCGCTCAATATCATATCACGGATAAGCTCAAGAAGTTTTTGCGATGCACTAAAAAAATGTTAGAAAAGTGAACAGTTGTGAAGAGTTGAAGTTATACTTACCGACGACCAGTAGAGAAAATACACTGCTCGCTCCTAGGCACCGTCAAACAGTAGGCAGCAACGAACATCGCCACGCTGGTTGTTTTGCCAAAACGCCGCGGTGTAAGACACAATACCTGCTGTTTTAGATTATCCTGTTAAAAAGGTTAGTAATTTATATATATGATGATGTTGAATATGATAGATACTTACAAACTGATTCATTTTCATAATCTTTCCCATATCGATATCTGGATCGTCTCTAAAATTTTTGTTAGTATGAAGTTAAAGGAAGTAATGATGAATAAAAAACTTACCGATACAAATGCAAACAAACGGCTTGCATGAAGTTTCTATGAAAATTCTTTTGCATGGCAGAGCGTTGCCAGCCTTTGTACGTCTTTGGGATGTAGTCCAACAGCTCCTTTAGCATGATAACGAGCTTGTCGCCTCGCGCACCCGTTTTTTGTTTCATACCGTCAAGCATGGAATTGATGTGAGTTTTTACATGTTTATCTTCCAATTTTATTAACGTCTCCTCTTCGTATACCTGGTAGGCAGTAATAATTAATTTTCTAAAATTCAAATCCATAGGAGGAACATCCTTTAACTCATCTGAAGACGGTGTAAACGGTGTTAATTGGCGTGTGGTTTGAGGTCTAACACTCAAAGCCGTCGAAGATGGTGATATAGTGGTAGAAATCAATGTAGAAAGTGGATTTTTCGGAATTGTTGAAGCTGGTCCTGCAATAAGACCATTCGTTGTAGAAACTGCATTTATTGTGCTGTTATTGGTAGAACGAAGAGTGCTTAAACCTGGTGTAGGAATGGCAAATCCATCGTTATCAATTTGTGGAGTGTCTGTCTTTGTTTCTACTTCATTGTTTTTTGATTCTGAGGGAGTGGAGGCAAATGGTGAATGTGTAACGGAGATAAAGGTTGAAGTTGCTGAATTGGCGTCTGGCGTACTAACACCTTGCAATACTTTTTGCCAATCAGATGTTGTAGTAACTGGTCTACGTTTCCATGCGGCTGACGAAGGTGGTGGCGTAGGACTATCAGGGTCATCAATTAATCGTCTTTTCTTTTTATTTGGCGAGGGCATGTATTTATTTAACATAGGATCTTAGTATATTTATATGATTAAATTACCCGATGCAATCATACGTCAAATCGGAAAATATTTGCGGGTAAAGGAAGTGTTGAATTTAGAGGTTGGTATTTGTCGCCCATATGTAAATAGAAGAGAAGATTTAGTAAAACTGTACCATAGAGAACCTAAGCACAAAGAAGTAAAAATACATAAAAAAGGTCGAAATGTTAAATATGTTTTAGATAGTTATTACGAAGAAGATCGTCTGTACACTAAAGTTACCAGCTGGTACGGAAAGCACAAAATAATTTCTGTTGTGGCTCATAAGAAATGCACCAGTACTGTTGAAGCAAATATATGGACTATGAACGCATTTACATTACATAAGACATCTGTAACTGAGTTAGACCAGTTGCGGCATCGAATACTGCTAAAGTTGCATCTTTAATGATTTTAATTGAACTGTGGTTTTCATTTTCATTGGTGTTGTGTTTTTAGAGGATACTTCCTTTTTGTTATTAGAGGATACTTCCTTTTTGTTATCTATGTTCATTTGATCCTTTTTTGCCTCTGGTTCCATATATAATGCAATTCGATATACAACCCCCCATTCAACAAATATTCCTACTAGCAGTACGATCCACACAACATACAACCAAAGCCAGTCTACCATCCACCAACTTATAAATGACACTAAAAAAAGTACCCATAAAAAGACAGATATCCAACCCAATAAAGGCGTGTAGTCACAATCGCGTAATACTCCATTTTTCCCGTCTAAATTATCAGGATAAAAATAGTAATAAGGAGTCCAGCCACCTAAGGCCCATTTTCGTCGCCAATTTGTAGCCATTTTAAAAGGTACATCTATAAATTTATAGTCTAGATAATTTAAAGAATGGGTATCTTGTTTATCTTTACCCTGCTTACATGCTTTTTATTGTTCATAGCTTTTCTAAGAAATTACCAGGAAATTGGAGAACAAATTCCCCACTGGTACATGATCGTCCATAGCGTAGAAATTCTATTGTATTTGGTATATTTTTCACTTCGTAAATACATACGTTTTAGCAGGGACGGTGCATATTTCTTACTATTTATCCTTCACGATATCTTCTTAATTGCGCTAATGATGCTGATATCAGATGTGAAAACGTACTTGTACATATCATTGACTATGTTGTATTATACATTCTTTTTTGCGGTGGTAATTGGAAAGAAAATGGAGTGGAAAGAAAACAGGGAAATTCAACGAAGTAGTTTACCTCGAAAAACCTTTATAGAAATGACAGAGTTTAATAATGAATAACTTTTTTATATATTTATTTATTTAGACAACATTACGCCCGATAGCATCCACTCCAATGTACAATGCTAAATTAACGAGTGCTATTTGTATATTTGCTTTTCCAATGTTTGACCCTACAACGTATGAAAAGTTACATAAAATAAGCCCTGCAACAATAAGACGTATAAGTGGGATTCTGTTAATAGACTCCAATGTGTTATCGCAATCTGGGCTTGCACCCAAACATTTAAGACATTTCTTATTTTTATCAACCAAAGAGATAAAGAAAGCAAATGGGTATAGTACGGTGTGTACAGTGACTAGTATCACTCCTACAAGCATGTTGAAACCATCAAAACTATCAACTACCGGTCCCAATTTCAATTGATTCTCGCCTACAATAATGATGTAGGACAAAACAGTGCAGGTGACCAACAACAAGTGTACCATAACGATACGTGCGTTGAAGACACTACACAAATTTGGTTCTTTTTTATCATCTGGGCATTGAACTTTTACAACTTCCTCCCATCTCTCTTTGGTGCCTCTTACTGTAGTTTCTTTACCATCCTCACTCACTTCGTGTGAAACGTCTAGCAATCCGTCCAATACGCGCATAACACCAGCGGCAGCAACTGAAGTGATGTTCAACCATCTCTCTGCCTCACCGTCGTCTTCTGTGTGGCCGAAAATACCTAACAAGACAACTAAACTCGATAGCAATCCTGTCGTGATGAGATTACGTGCGGTTGCGCCAACTGCAAGCTCTGGTAGATCCGATTCAGAATTGCAAAACTTTTGTAGAAGACGACCGATGTGGTAGACGCCTTGAATTATTGCCAAAGAAAAGCCGATTGACGATATGCCGGCTATAAGCATGTCTGATGCATGATTAATTAGTGCAACTAAAAATGAAGTTCCTATGTATAAGGAAACTACTAGGTGTAAACTGTGATCTGCATAAGTATTTCCAAAGAGTCCCATTTTATTTTTTATAGTAATGTTTGGCATATATATACGATTCGATTTCTGTTAGCAGCTATATTTAAGGACCATTTATTTGTTTAAATGAACTTGTATGCTCATGCATGGAGACATTCGTTATTGGGAACCGCGAATGATATTTACCAGCTTCGCACCATAAAACTCACCACACCAGACATAGACGAATTGCCACTGGAGGAGATCAATCGAGATCTTCAACGAACGTTTCCTGGCGATCCATTCTTTGCAGATCATATAGAAAAAATAAGGAATACGCTGTTGTGGTATGCGTATACCAATACTGCTGTGCCATATTGTCAATGCTTTTCCTTTTTATCGTTTGTGATGTACAAGGCATTTTACCACAATGATGAACGACATGCTATGATTGATACCTATTATTGTATGCACAAAATGATTCTAGTTATCAAACCATTGCTGCCTAAATTATCAAAGGATTCAGGACCACTAACCTTTGCCCAAACGTTGGAGAGTGTTATATTATTGGACATAATGAAAGAGGATAGAAAACTATATCTACGACTTAAAGGAACGCCTATAGTGAAAATAGTTATTTTTAATGGTGTTTCATGTTACTTTTTGAATTGGTTCAAATGTGAACATGGTGCTGTCTTATTGAATTACATCATAGACCGAAAAGCTTCCACCATGTTTCAACGCTTGTTAAATTTTACTGTTGCGTTCTTTTTGGTACATAAATCTCTTTTTATGGGATTTGGAGACGAAAAATGTATGGAATTGCTTCATGAAAAAGAGATAATTAACTTTTATTCTGTTCTTTGGAAGTCGAAGAGTTTAGATTTATTTCCTTGAAACAGAGTGGACAAGTGCTTCGATATTCCAGCGACAGTTTTATACACTTGCCATGAAATTGACATCCGCATTCTAAGGTATATACATGGTCTTTTTTCTTAAAATCATATTGGCAAATTTCACATTTGTTATGTACAGGATTGATTTTACTTTTTTTCTTAAATGACCGTAAACATTTTTTTTCACTGCTGCTTAATTTTCTTTTGTTTACTGGGACTTCATACGTTGCCATTGATCGCGATGACACGGTGTTGAATGCCTCTTCTGCTGTTAATTGAACTAAAAGACAGTATCGTTGTGTACATTCGTACTCTTTGTATTTGTTTGTAATATAGTTTTGAAGTTGATCGTTGGAAGGAGCTATATTAAATTCATCTAAACTATCGCCGACAAAATCATCGATTATACTTCGTGCTAGATAAAAGGGAATATGCGAAGGAAACTTTGCCTTCATTTGCACAAATTCCATTCGTATATAAAGATGGACAACTCTATTTATACGATGTTATCAATACTTTTAATGTTTACAAGCCTGTTTGTATGGGCGTATAGTATTCCAATACTAATCATGTTCATCGTGTTTGGCGCCCCAATCGCTCTACCTGTATTTGCAACAGCACTGTTCATTAGCACATCTCTTCAACTTTTTTACAAAGAGCCAATCCCAACATCAATGATTCGAACGTGTTTGAATGAGATTGATTTAACTAATTGGTTTGGTAAAATTGATCGTATCGATTTACCTGAAAAATCCCATTTAATATGCAGCCATCCTCACAACGTATTTTGTCTGGGTGCGCTACTTTCTATCCATTTCCAGCCTAAATCAAAGACACTTATCGCAGTAGCACCACTTATTTTCCACATACCTCTCTTAGGATGGATAGCGGCTCAATGTGGATGTATACCGTCATCAAAACAAAGCATTACAAATGCGTTGGATAGCCGTCTGTCTGTCATATTGGTGGTAGGCGGGGTGCCAGAGGTGGTGAGTTACGAGAGAAATGAGATCTATACTAACCGTCATCAATTTCTTAAATTTGATGCTCCCATCCTCCCTGTAGTAACAACATCAAAACATTATTATGTTCCAAAGACTCCACTTTATGATCTAAGAATGTTTATAGCAGAGAATTACAGTGTTCCTGTTATATTTCCATGGGTATTTGGTTGGAGAAACACGTGGTTGCCAGAAAGAAAGCCTGTGACTGTAAAGGTATTGGAGGTTAAAAGTAGAACAGAAGAAGAGTATTTTAAAAACATAAAGGAAACTATTTACAATTAATATTTACAACATTATTTATCTTTTTTCAACCCGTCCTCTTTGTAATATTTCTCATGAAGGACATAGCATATAGCAACAGTAAAGCCTAGTCCCAGTAGGCACACTATAGATTTAGGTTTTGATAATTGATCGTACATATTTAATTTAAGTAAGAAAGTTTTATATACTCCATATAGTTAAATGTAAGCATCTACTCGGTTTAGCAGATAAGACAATTTGCAAATTATCATCCCAACTCATGTTGAACATAAGATGATCTAAATTTGTTTCTACCATATGGTTATTTGGTTTCGAGGTAGTGCATTCTACATCCACTAAGGAAGATGTGTTTCTGGCTGTAAAAACACACGTAGGTGCGTTGTAATTTTTTGTCATGCAGTGATCTTCCAACGGTTCCATACAATGACTCGACATGGAATGTATAGCAGGAGGCAACGAATGTGTCTCGAGATAACTACCATAATCAGCCCATATTTGAATCAATATGGCTATGAAAATAACTACAGCGACTGTAATTACTAGAGCCTTACAACAGCTTACCTTAGCAGACTTTGACTTTACTACTTTTTTACCTTTAGATAGCAGATCTTGACGTTCATCAATTAGTTCAACTTCATCGTCTTCGCCAATCATTTCAATCGCGGTATCACTCATTTTACCAAAATAAAACTGTATATATACTCAGCTTAGTGAGCAGTCATAGCCTTTTTCTGCTGAGTTAACGCATCGATTTCAGCTCCTCCTTCGTCCATCGTTTTTCTTTTCGTTGCACGCACAGGAGTAGGGTCGGTTGGTTCATCGTATTCGTCCTCGTAATCTTCGATTTTTGGGGCAATGAAAACTCGAATGTAAACGCCGTCGTTAAGTTTTACGTAGCATTCCACTGGTGCGTCTTCTAGAAAGAATTGAATGCGTACTTCTTTTCCAAAGCTTAACAATGCGAAGATGAGTGAGGTATTTACACTGCCAACGCATATATCTTTCCATTTGCGTCGTTGAACCTCTTCTTGTTTGTCGTTGGTGACCATTTCTTCATTCCACTTCGAAGGTGATATTTCGTCGGTCAATTTTAACTTGTGCTTCATATCATCCTCACATGTAATAGTAAGTGCTTCCTTTTTTGGAGTGAAGGTCATAGGACACTTCTCAAAAAGAAACTCTTTCCATTTCTTCAACGTGTTTACAGAGAGCTTGTACTGTGAATGGACTTCTTGTTCTGGGATGTTCATGACATCTGACACGATATCAACAAGCTTCATTTGGTATGCACATTCGACATTGCCATTGACGTCATCTTCTTGTGTGACCGTAATCAACATGTAATCGACAGCTTCGGAAGCCTGCATTTTCAACGTAACAGACTTCTTTTTGTAAGTATTTTTTAAGATACTAAGGAATGTTTTCGTGTGTATGCCTACTGTCACAGCGGATTCACAGCTGTATTCCTCAAAGTAATCTGCTGGAAATTTGACTTCGGCAATAGCTGTGCACGACGGATTGTGAACTTGTATCCACACTTTTTCACCATCGCACATAACTTTGACCTCAGAGGCCAATGTTTCCACATATTTAAATGTGTTGTAGAATTCGTCGCAGTTTTTAATAACAACTCTCATTTTGTTTGTTTTAAGATAAATATATTTGCTTTTATAGGTTTGTAAATACTTTAAAACACTTTAAAAACGTTTGGTTGAACGTTTGTGTGTACAAGTGTGTATGTACGAGTGTGTTTGTACTATATGTTGTGGTATTATATGTTATAATATGAATTTTATAGTTCTGACCTAACTTACTTAAAAGACATGTTTAAAGAACATCAAAAAATAATTCAACCAAACGTTTACTGTAGTATATAAAGGCTTTTATATTTACCAAATAGATGAAAAGCTGTTCAAAATGAACAAGAAGGAGCTAAAACGATTAAAAACAAGGGAAACAAACAAATCAGAGATGTTTGTAGATTCAGAAGCAGTAGTCTTGTCGGTCATACCGTTTTTGAATGCGCGGGAATTGAGACATTATCTGGCAATTAACCGTAGGATAAATGACAATTATGACAATGACGAATTATGGAGAGAGGTAGCGAAACAATTTTTTGACTGTGATTCTAACTGGGAAAGATATACAAAACGAGATATTAAAAAGTGTGTACACTTTAAACAATTAACATATGCTCATACACTTCCTAGAATTATGGAAGAAGTAACGACGGAATACCAGTTGAATATGTTTAAAGTTTATGTAAACAAATGTGGTTACAGTGCACATACGAAGGGGATAATGCGTATAATGATTAGTTTAGTGGCTCCACGATTTCTCCGACGTCCGTATATATTTCCCGCTCAATATGAAAATTTACCAGATCGAATACAGCAGCATGTACATCGAATGAATTTAATTAGCATGGCAGAGTTGGGAGGAGGCATTCTTGATACTCCACAGCCATGGGAAACATTGGGAACTGCTATAATATAGAGTACCATACTCGTTGGACGAGTATTCCTATGGGGATAAGGAACAGATATTGACGCTTTACCAGGTAAAAATGATTGTTCTCATAATAATTGTACCAGTATGGCATAAAAAGATGCAGCAGCGGCATCAAAAGCGCGAAGAAATGTGTGTAACACATACATAAACTAAATATATCCATTCTTTCATATTTATTTATCATGTGTAATGTTGAAATAATAGCCAATACTTCTCTTTGTGTTACTATAAATTCTCTACTTTGAATCATAGATCCTAAGACAAACAGACATCCATGTGATATAATGGTACTGTTGACTGACACTTTCTTAATACGTAAAGTCCTTCCAACATTCATTATTACATGTCCTAAAATCTGCTTCAACATAATAAAGTGCAACACTGTACCAGTTACAACAGAAAATATGATCAGTGGAACCATTTTTCTACGTAGTCCGATAATACTGACTGTCCAAAAAGGTAAAAAGGCAAAATGCCACAGCTCTTCACATATATAATATCCTATGTACATCATTATAATACCGACTGTATTTTGAATATCCTTCTTCCATTTCACTTTTTTCTTACGTATTAATTGAAATAGGAGAGCTAAAATGGCGGTAACACCGTGAAATAAACAATGTGGTTTACAGACATACAAAAAAATCCAGTGGATTACAATCCATATCATTTACTTAATTGATTCATATATATATAGATACGTGTTAGTACAACTATGTCATTATCCTTTACAAATCCAGTCGGCTTTCGCTTCTTTAGCCTGATGATTATGATTACTGTAATCTTACTTTCACTTTTTAAGAGTATTGTAGACCAATTTAAGGACATACAGCCAATTTTACAATTTTCTATGGTGAACATAAGTGGATTTTTCATATTTTTAATTTCTCTCCTTAACGGTAAAAAGATATCCAATGCTCGCCATCAGTGGCTGAACAATTCTTTTCTCAGTGCTGGAGCAGTGTTATTGTGCTACTCTAGCACGGTGGAGGTGGAGGAAGAGATACATAGTATATATTTACCTATATTTTACATTACGGAGCTTGTTATCGTGCTAATGTGTGGTAATAAGGTAAAAATGGAGACAACTAGAGAGAGATATGCAGAGCTTACACGTACGAATTTTGATAGGGAAACTACAACAATTTAATTAACATACTGTTAGTGTGGGTGGAAAACCTTATTTTAGATAAAATCTCATAATCTGAATTTTGATGTACCCGAATTTTTTTTTTGAAGCATTCTTGACAACAGGAGCACATATAACTAGCATAATATTTCTTTTTAATAACAAAAACTACTAAGTTGTTTGCAGTGGGACGTTTACAACCAATAGAACATCTTTTCAGCCATCCAGACACTGGTAACGATTTGTTAAACTCCATATATAAGATAAAAACTATCTATATATAATGCCTAGAAAGAAACGTTCCGTCGAAGAGGTACCACAAGAAAAAGGTGACCACACTGAGATGCATGAAAAAAGTAAAATAACCATTGATATTAAGAAGTATTGGCTGGAAGAGATTGCTCTTTTACTGGGAGAGTTTTATCAAGCTCATGATCAGTATCAGAAGGATCAGAGCAAGCGTCGTCTTTAGTGACGGACATATTGTTTAGCACATCACATAATTCTTCCACTTTATCTTTATCAAAGTGTGCATTCATATCACGTTGGACATTGCCCGCGTAGGTAAGCATATCCGCCCAATGTTGTTTTAGTGCATCACCTTTTAGGCTAGAGCTTAACTTCAGATGTGTGATGTGGTCTTTATCCCACAATAACTCAATTTCTTTGTCTTTGACGATGTGAGCAGTGTCCATATCAATTAGAATATTTTCAGATCCAACCTTAAGCAACTTCCACCCATCTTCAGATAGAAGACGGGGATGGTTGTAGAAAATAGAGAGAAGTAAAACTAAATTATTATCTGCTAGTTTAACTTTTGAGTTTGGTAGTAAATTTTTCAACGTAGCTGTATTCATTTTATCTACAGAGAAAAATATTTATAGGGCATTTGAAATGCTAATTTGACAAAATGCTGGATTATATTCATCAATAAACACTTTTGTATTTTCACTGTCTTTAATTTCCGCACGAATAATGATTTCTTGTTTCTCAGGCAAAGCCGTTCCCACTATTGCTACATTACCACGTCTATCTTTTACAATACCTCTCTCTTCAACCATATTTATATTTAATTTCATCCCTTGGTATTCCGTTGATATTGGAAGTAATCCGGATATATGATCTGTCGAATGCTTTACTTTTGCTTCATATACAAATTCTAATTCCGACTTACTGTTGATTGTTAGTTGACTTTCTTTATTTGGTTTTAAATTTATGGTAACCTTTTTTAATTTAGATCCATACATCAATTCAAATAATGTACCAATAAAGTTGTTGCTTTGCTCTCTTTCATAAATAACATCTCCAACAGATTTTACGTGGAATGATTCATCCTGATCAGCTTGACAAGAAATTTCTAATAGGTAATTAGTAGAGTTTTTTATTGTAATTGTAGTTGAGTTAATTAAAACACTCATAGTTTTAAGATAATTAATCCATATTTATATACTCTGATCAATATTATTGACCCACACTTAAGCTTCAACCATATTTACTGCCAACTTAATGTCTTTAGGTTGAACCGTTTCGCGTCTGCTATGAATAGCAATTTTATTTGCATCTGTAAAGACTTTAATCAAATAGTCTTCAGCGGCAGTATGAAATGCCGCATATGCCTGGCTTTTAAAGCGCAACCCCTCTTTGTAGTTCTCAGACAATTCTTGAACCAATCTGTTGAAGGGTGCTACTGGGATAATGTTATGAGTTCGTTTTTGCTCACGACGAATTTCTCTTAAAGCATTAGTGGATGCTTTTCTCTTTCTTCTTTTTTTTAATTGTTGGGATTCTCTAGTTGGTGTCTTTGCCATATTTTATATCTTGTAAAGAAAATTAGATATATATATAGTACATTTTTTATTTTGAATTGGATTTAATCTTTTTGAGTGGAGGATGATTGTAATCTATGGATCGACCCAAAGCGAATTGACGGTCATCTTCTTTTGAAGCATGCTTTGATTCCAACGCGTCAATAGTTCGCTTAATACCCATTTGTAATTTGTCGTTTTCATCCGGTACCCAATTATTATATCCATGTACTGCACTGTGTGTGTATTGAACATATTCTGACGAAGGACTAGCAGGTGTAAATGGTTCGTGTTCTTCGTCAGGAACTACAAAATCATCAAATACGTATTCATTAGCTTCTTCGTCGTCCACATCAAAGCCTTCTGTTGGAAATTGAAACTTTTTTAGGTCTTCATCCTTCTCAATATCAGCATCAGATTTTATGAATATTTCTTCTCCTTTATGTTCGCCCATAGGTTTTAATCCCAATTCTATAAACAATTTAGGGTAATCAAATTTGTCTTTTGGTTTTTCAACGTGTTTTGTAACGTCCTCTTTTGATACTTCCTCCCATTCATCCGACGCATCATACTTGAAAACTTTACCGTTGGCTTCAGACTCCCATGGGCGGATAAAATTTACCTCCAGTTTACCTTCTTCATTAATATCTAAAACCTCACCCACACCAGTGCTTGTTATAATAAAATCACCTTTTATAATATTCATTTATTATAAAAAAACTACATATTTATACCTAGATTTTTTTTATAAATGGACGGACAAAACTCGTATCTAGCGCTTATGGAATCGTTGAAAGGCAATTCCAACAATATTAAGGAATCAGAAGAGAGAAAAGTAGAATTTAACGACCAATATAAACAAAATCATCCAGCACAAACACAATTGATATCCTGGTTATCTAACTGGAGGAATCAGCATGGAGTGGTGGGAAAAAGAAAGCCTTTAGAGAGAGAAGAGAGTGTGCAGCAAACGCAACAAATTCAACCTATGTCACAGCGTAGAAAAGTTGTCGTTCGCAACCGTAAATTAATAGATGAATAGTATATATGTTTTATTTTATATTTTTAACTTATGTCTAGAAATGTTGACCAACCGTGGCAGATACATGTACTAAAAAATTATAATAAGGGTAAAATACTTAAAGCATGGAATACACTTAGAAAACTCGCTAATAACAACAATATGAATAACAAGAAAAAATGGAAGTGGGCAGTGAATGGAAAAAGAATATACCCAAACGACGCTGAGGTAAAAAGATTAAAAGCAGAATATGAACGTGGAACCGCTCCAAAACCCAAATCAAAGAAAAAAGTAAAAGGAAAAGATACGCGAACCAAAAGAGATAGTCGAGGTAGATTTGTGGCAGGTTTTAAGCCTCCACCACCTCGAAAGTACAATAGAGACGATAGAGGTAGATTTGTTAAAGAAAACTTACTGGAATTAACACTGTTGAATCAAAGTAAAAGTACACCAGAGAGAGACGCTCGAAGAGCACAAATCGAGAAGAATCTAACACAACCTACTGACCAAAGGGAAGTAAGAATACAAACCCGTTTACATGAGGAATTAACAGATGCGCGGCGAGAAAGAGATGCTGTTCAGAGATTGTTACAACAGGCTAGAAATCAATTGAATAATATGGAAAAGGGTGCCGGTTCATCTACTTCAACGACAACAGTTACAACTCCTGAACAAAAAGAAAGAGTACGCTTACTTGAAGAGAGATTAAGAAAAGCTGAGGAAGAAGTGGCTGAAGCAGGGGATGCAATATTTACTGCTGAGGGGAGAAGGAATTATAAAGTAACAAATGATTTTGATAGCTCCAGTGATGATGGAAACTTTAATGATGGAAACTTTAATGATGGAGGAGACTCCAGTGATGGTGGGAGCTTTAGTGATAGTCAAATTCAAGGTCCTATGATGACACCAACTGCTACAAACACACAGCCAAATGCCCCATTGTTAGATGAGATTGTAGAACCGAATCTTCGAAACAGTTGGACTAATCGATATGAAATTGACGGTGTTAATAGATCACCTATCAAATTAAAAACCATGTTAAAGTGGTTGAAAGGCGGTAAAAGACTAACCGAATGGCGTTTCTGTGATGGGTTAAGACGCGCACAAGCGGGTTTGAAACAACGTCCTCACTCTTTCTACACTAAATTTCTGTCAGCGCACAATGCAAAGATATTCGATATGGTAAGACGAGCACCGTTGGATACATTTGGAATCGCGGGACGCAATATAACCATTATGTGGGCAAAAAAATCTCTTTATGAAATTGCTAATCCAGATTTTTTCGGAGTAACTGAAATTCCTGGGAATGATAATGGTTTAAAACCAGTGTTATACGACCCGCAAAATTATTATTTACAATTTCAACGGCCGCAATACAGTCTCATACATCCAGTGATTGCTCAAGCTTCAGCAGTGACAGCGACACATGTTATTCTTGTTACTGCTGATGTAGGTAAGCAAATGATAAAGCAACCACCATTAACCTTATACACTGACGATAATGAACGATATAAAATTGACGTTCGAAAACTAATTGAAATAATGTTTCTTATGTGTGCGTACAACAAACAGAAGGCTAAGATTGTTTCTTTTTTCGATCCACACCCTATCATCAGCGCGGTAGATCATTTGGTAAAAGAGAAGTATCCCAACGGTATACCTGATGATACAATAATATATAAACCGTGGTTTGACTATGAAAATGATAAAATAGCAACTCTTTTAAATAAGCCTATACAAACGTTAAGGCATGCGTGGTATGAATATTGTTGGAGTTTGAATATAGATGATGGACTGGAGGGACAACGAACAGACTGGGATCCTGCAAAGCTGGGCGATGGAACCCGTGGAGACATTTATGAAGAAGGTGTAATTGCAATGGATGATATATATAATGAGTTTATTAGTGAATGGGGACAAGTGAACGGCGATGCTATTGTGGAAGCACGAACTACGGAGCCGTTGAATACTCCTTTGATCGCTTTTGAACGTTTGGATGATGTTTTTACACCATCAAAAATTAGAGATATTATACAGAGATTTCAAAATAGGATGAATAATGAAAATTCAGAATTAAGAAGCAATAATTTGGGTCCATTAGGAATAAACCTTCTTGCTGTAGGTAAAGATATGTACACTGCACTGTACACAAAACGAATACGTAATGTCAAACGTGGTATTGTTGTAAAAAAGGAAGGGGATAATTATAAAGTACAATGGGATCTACCAGATGGAGAATTCGACGGTCCTAACGTTGTAAATCCAGTACGGATGCTCTCATTGGATGACATAGTAACACGTCAACGAATGGCAGCAGCTTTTTTTCTTAAACAAATAATAAGAATGAAGCCGTTGTGGTATCAAGGAAATGAGGATGCAGGTGGTGTGAAATTACTGGATAGGTTAAGAACAGGGGATGCTTTGGGTAACGGTTGGACAGAGGTAACGAATGGTGAAACAAAATTACATCGCCGGTTACATGAGGGTGCGATAAGAGATTTTGTGACAATTGAAATTGCACTGCCGACTTTAAACGGAAGTAAGAACTTACTACAAAAACTACTAGATCAATTCAACAGAATAGAAGAGGTCCCATGTAGCAAACGAGGTGATCAAACTACAGTTGCAAAAGGTGTAAAAAGAGTATTACAAGAAATTGAAACGTTTTTTAAGAGAAATGAAAATGAACCACAAGTTGGGCCTAAAGAGTGTGTCAACTTTTATTGTTCGGTTCTACGTCATGGACAAAATTATTAAGAAAGTACTATTTAAATATATTATAATATACTAAACATGGTTCTAGACACTAGGCCCTATGATACCGCAAATACCATTAACACTAGAGCACGATTGAGACTATGTAGTTTTCTTAGTCTGCTTCTAGTCTTTGTTTACATTAGTATTCAAGAATCCTTTAGTGGAGCACACATTTCCTACTTACACACTTTACATATCTTTGTCCAACCGGTCGTATTGTTGGCAGCAGTATTAGATTTTTCAGCATTTCCAGGAACACTGTCATTGGTACATATTGCGATGCTATTAGTTGACGCGTTTGTCGCCGGTATGAGCGCAATAAGTATAAGCCGTTGTTTCAATGAACTCAGTGCTACGTGTGCAGAACGGATTTACGAAAAAGGAGTGTGGATATTAATTGCAGGTGCCTTAAGTATATTAGACGTAATAACTATACTACAATTGAGGATATTAGACTCACAGTTGAAGGAGAAAGACATTCATGAGGCTGCTGAAAAGGAACGATTGAAGGCCACCGGAGACGTTCCTACATGGAATTCAATATTAATATTCAAGAACAAAATAAAGGTGGTCAACATGTTTATGATACCCTTAGATATCGCTTATGTATTATCTGTTTGGCAGATGATAGACAACGCACCGCTATATTATATATCCATTGGTCATTTAATAATAAATCCATTTCTATTGTTCACTGACATGGGATTTCAACGTGTTCAATACGAGACATTTCGAGTAGTATACGTAGTGCTCCTGGGATTAAACATTTTAATGATGATTGTACAACTTCAAACCGATATTGGTGAAATTTCAAAGATGTTGGCACTTTTCATATCTATACTGTATGTGGTCACGGATGTGAATCAAATCGTGTATTTTAGTCAAATTATCGAGACTATACAAAATTATGCAGCATATAAAAGAATGCTTTAAAATAAATAAATGATACTATACTGTGGAATTACAAGAGAAGAAATATGTGAACCAGGAATTTGTGTCGATCTAATGATTGATGGCGGCACAGCGGATGAACCGTTGAATATTTACTTAGTAGATACCTGGAAACAACTGTTGGAAAAATATAAAGAGGTGGATTATATATTTATTGATGGAGGGATATATGGATCCTTTAAAGATTTAGAAAGTAAGAAAGAGATTTTAGATATCATACAAGTATTTTGTAAAAAAGCATTGATACTATATGGAGATCATATTTTAAAAAGGTTTTACACCATCGGGGTACGTAAGGGTAAAGATTTGCTTCAGCGCCATCAAGATCTACCGTTTACCTACATTCCTGTGCGTCAATATACCATGGAGAATTTTAAGACTGCCTATAACCAATCATCGTTATTGACACGCATGCAAAAGCTTCGTGTGATAACAGAGTATAGTTCTAAATTTTAAACTTCAGTTTCATTATCAACTTCTTCAGTTGTTTCCTCTAATTTACGTTTCTTTTTAGCATAAAAATCAACACTTCCAACCTTAGGATTGACTTCAACTTCTTCACTGTCCGCATATTTAGCGTCTGATGCCTTGAATATGCACAGGGCGACTGGAAATGGACTCTTCTTCTTATATCCTTTGAATTTGATGCCTTGTCTAATAAAGCGTATTTCACTCGCATACTTAATACAAATGTCGTGAAACCAGTTTGTATTTGTACGTGCAGGGAGTAAACACACTACAGTCTTGTTCTTTTTCCATTCAACGACTGCTTTGGTTAACCATGCCTCCATTTGGCTATATGGCGGATTCATATAATTCACTCTCTGCCATTCTTCCTCTAGACCATTACGTTGTGGATCTCTGGGACATACATCATTTAGTAATCCAAATTCTTCCACCAACTTTATCATCACTTCTGTTGGAGTTTCGGCGAATTGGTCTTTACCATTCCACAGGGCGCCACGATAAGCTTCTTTTTTGCTTAGTTTTTTCTTGTTTTCTTTACTTCTTACGATTAGAGATGCCATGTTTTATTTTACACGGACACTCCCTTTATAGTACTTTTTTCTTTAGCATTGATATCTTTAATTCGATTCAACGCTATAAATTTACGTCGCGTGTTATCGTATTTTTGCCAGCATCTTTTTTCATAGCATAGCTGACACCTCGGTCTTTTCCGTTTACAACATTCACGCTTTGTATTCAGCTCTTCATCTAATTCTTGTTCCAGGAAGAGAACTCTCCATTTTAAATATATGTCGATATTATCCACAGTAGTATTTTTTTGGTGAAATACTGTATTCCTACTGACACAGGAAACATCGGATCGACACTCACTGTTACTCCCATTTGTTTTCCCCATGTTATTCAACTAAAACATACATATAAATACTGTGTATTATTATAATAAAATGCCTTGTATACCACATAAGATCATTGATGGTGTTGAACATAAGATATGTTGTAGATGTAAGAAGTGGAAAATAATAACCGAATTTTCTAACTTAAAACGTGCATGGGATGGATTACTGGCTAGATGCAAAGACTGTGATTGTTTGCGAGTAAAAATGTCTTTACAAAAACCAGCTAACAAAAAGAGAAGAAAAGAATATGAGAAAACGTACAATAGAAGTGATAGAGGGAAAAATCGATATAAAAAATATCGCGAATCAACTCATGGTAAAGAAAAAAGGCGTATTCAGAAAAGAAGACATAGGGAAAAATATAAAAATAATTTGGAATGGAAAATTAGACAGTATATGAGTTCAAGGGCGTGGGAAATTTATAATAAGGTAAAAAGAACAAAAAATATGTCTACTGTACGCATGTTTGGTTGTAATATTTTACAATTAAGACACCATATAGAGAAGCAATTCAAAGTCTATATGACTATTAATAATCATGGAAAAGGTGGGTGGCACCTAGATCACCGTGTTCCTTGTAAAGCATTTGATTTATCCAACCCACTACATCAGAGAGTCTGTTTTTGGTATAAAAATTTACAGCCAATGTGGGGGAGCGAGAACATAAAAAAGAATGACAAATACAAAGAAGAAGATAAACAACAGTTAATAAAAGATTGGATATTTTTCCATATATAAATTTTCTTAATTACATTATTTTAATTAGTAACCTCCACGAAGTCGAAGTACGAGATGCTGTAGTTAATGTGTTAGTTTGTCTCTAATTGTTATTTTGACCCTTAAAAACGTTTACTTACCAATGTAGCCTCCTTCTGTACATTATAATCACTTAAGGTACGTCCATCTTCTAATTGTTTGCCAGCAACTGTTATTTTGTTGTTAGTTATCTTTTAAGTAGGTTAGTATTTCAAGTATGTTAAAACTTACATATAAGCCGCTGTTGGTCCGGCGGGATTCCCTCTATGGTAATACTATGTTAGAAATTTGATGTTCTTTAAAATTAGATATACTAACTTACCTTTGTCTTGTATTTTTTGTTTGACATTTTCAATTGTATCACTAGGTTCTACATCGAGAGTAATAGTTTTTCCACTACAGAAGTTGTTAGAAACGTTTTGTTGAAGGTTATTTATGTTAAAATACGTTTTAAAAGTTACTTACGTTAGAGTTTTTACGAAGATTTGCATTTTGTTAATATATTGTTATCATATCAGGCGCGGCTATATATACTCTGATAAATTGACAAAAGATGAATCTTCAGAAGTTCATGGTAGAACCCGGAAACAAAAAAAGCTTCATTGAAAAGTTTAAGCAGCATATGGACGTAGATGTTAAGTCTATTGTGGTAATCGATTCGTTGATGGGGCATGTGGAACCGGTAGGAGATTTACCAGTTGGTTTTGTATTGAGGCAAGGAGGTAAATGGTTTTTAGCGGGATGGACAGATAGGAAAAAACGATGCCATCCGCAAAATTTGTATCCACATAAGAAAAAAGAAATGGCGCTGTACGATAGTTGGTCCAAACAAACATGGACGTATCGCGAGTTATACAAGTGTGTTTTCCAACGTTTACGTCAATTGGATGACTTTCCTACTGTGGTGACATCTGTAACGAATTGGGAGCAAAATCGCCAGGCTTTATTTTCATGTGCTAAATTGTTAGAGAGTCCTGTGTTAGAAAGAGTCAAAATGAAAGAAATTCTATTATTAAAGTCCATCATGTCCCACAACTACGAGTTGCTGCAATCTACCTGTTCAACATTAGGCTGTGATACAAGTGTAGATGCTCTGGTGAGAATAGTGACAAAATCGTACGATAAAGATATACAGTTTGAGAGTGAAGATGCGTTTCGTAAAAGTGGGATTTTAAACTTAGCAAAAGAACATGTGCTCTCAAAATGGAATATATAAGAGATCCACATGGTATAATAATGGAGGAGAAAGAATCTTTACTGGAAAAGGGAGTTTTAGGTAAGATAGAGGCACGTTTAAATAATTTAGAAAGTAATGTTCAACAGATTTTGGCAAAGGGGGATGAATTTAACGAAGCAACACAGGAAAAATTAGAGAGTATACAAGTGCAATTAGAGAAACAATCTCAAAATATGCGTAAAATTAGAAGAAAATTAATGGACAGGTACAATCCCTATACTATTTTCACTGTTCTCGTCGTCGTGGTTGTGATATGGGTTTTGTTTATGTATTACATAGTAGGTAAATAATAAGGACAGCTTTGCTAAACGTGATTCTACCTTGTTGTATATATTGTAAAGGCCTCCAATTATACCTATTGTTTGATATATCGATTGTTTCTGGTAATACAGTAAAATATAGTCGCTTACAAAAACCAATGATATTGCCATGCTGAGGCGAATAAAAATGAGGTAAACAATTTTTGATTTTGCGTCCGTCAAATCCTCGTAAATAATAGCTTTTGTATGTACTAAAGCCATGTATTTATCATCGATCTGCATTAACAAACAAAATACCATGGATGCGAGAATAGGAGTGAATAAAAATATGTCTGTAACATACCATCTTAAGCATATTCCTAATATTAGTGCTATTAATAACAGGAACCGTTTCTTCTTCAACCTCCCAGTCATGTCTTATATACAAAAAAATGACTACATATATTAAAATATATTGTTTATATGGTGAAAAGAAAAAGAAATAGAGACGCACTGTCTCCGACAAAAAAAGATACGTGTGCTATTTGTTTTGAAGAGAAAGAGATTAAAGACTTTACTGTATTAAACACGTGTAAGCATGTATATTGCAAAGAATGCATAACGGAGTGGGCAAAAAAAGAAAACACATGTCCTCAGTGTAAAGTAAGATTTACATTATTAGATATTCCTGGACGTAAGCGGAGAAAAAGAGTAGAGTATAAAAATTTAGGCGAAGACGTTGAAGATGGAATAAATATAGATCAAGAGGAACATATAATAAGCATGGCAGTAATGAACTATATCGCATCACAACGATTTAGGGACTACATAGCACGTACTATATTAAGAACACCTAATATTCGAGCGTCAATTTTGTGGAACATAATACAAAGAGCCTTACCACCCTTAAATAGACAAATTCGAAATTCAATTTTGGAAAGCAGTAGCAACATTGGACAGTTGAGCTTTGATGTTTTAGAAGCCACTGATGCGATGTTACGTTTACGCCGTGCCTCTTCACGAGATTCAATTTACCTATAAATATGTTATTTTGTATATACAACAACACATGACTGCTACATTGTATGATATTTTAAAATATAAAATGATTCAGGTTGGAGACTCAATTGAATTTAGTTTCAAACAACATTTTTTCAGAGCTAAAATAATTCGTGGGGGATTAATTGGTCAATGCACGGTGTACCGCCCGCGTATAACAGAACCGGAGGTGATTCTTCAACACCATTCTTCTTTTTCTAGTCTAACTAGTTGGACAGAAGCGTGTTTACAAGACATACTAGAGGAATACTTTACTAGATATTCTTCCTGGAAAAGAGTTTACCATTTAGAGTCTAGTCGTACGTTGGGCGAGTTACGAGATAGATGTAAGTTATTAAATGGTAGAATAAGAGAAGAGGATAGCATCGAATTATACAAAGAAATTTATCGTCTTCAGAACACTGTGAAAGAAATGTCAATAGTGTTGAAGGCAAAAAATGCGTTCAAAAAAAAGTGGAGTGTTGCCCCACTGGTTGCTGTAAGGGAAAATATTGAGTACACAAAAGTAAAGAAGAGAAAAATAAAAAATGTGAAGGCATTTAAAAACGTACAAAACTTAATGATGACTTAATTTTTCTGTGAATAAACATGTATTGGCGTATCACATCCCTTCCCTGTAACAGATATCGACCCTTCAATGTTACCATCCACATTATAAATGTACGCTACCACCCCATTCGATTTTTTTTGGGTTATCATGGAAGACGGTGTTTCATCTAAAACATGTTCGTTGCCTATTATTAAATTAAACTCTGTATAACAATTTTTTACCGGAATCCACACAATCTTTTTAATGTACGTTCCTGGTGCACTTTTTCTAGCGTAATTAAGTAAATACCTTTTTTCAGTGTCGTATGTTGCTGTTATCTCTTTGCAGGCTTTATTTACAATTAAGGTCATGTCACTGGCGGGTGGAACGTGCCAATTTTTTACTGTGTCTTGAAATACATCTGTAAATGGTATACCGTTGAAATCATAAACAACACATGATTTAATATTGACAACGTACTCACCACCTTGATTTCTAGTAGTACAGTGTGTACTGCTGTCGTGTGTACATTTCATGCGAATTATTTTACGTAATCCTCCAGTCAATTGTTTTATAGGTTTTGTATTTACATAGGATGATGTTTCAATAGACGAAGACGTGCTTGTCACAACAGAAAAAATGGCAATAATAACTATTATGAGAAGAAGACTACCCATACAAAGTTTAGTACTGCATGGGCAAGGAGTAGTTATTTCTACAACTTTACTTGTACTAGGAGTAATTTGTAATTTTTGTTTAACTCCTGGGCGCGCCTGCCGCTTCGAAGCAAATTTTGTTAAGGAAATCCCAGAGAGATCTAATTTAGTATTCACTTGACTCATATATTTAAAAAATATCTTTATTTATAGTATATTTAACATTTATTCACTCCACCTATCATGTCTACAGCTAAATTAAATGCATCAGCATCACCCAACCCAGACTCTTTCAACTTATTAGTAACTAATGAACTCAAAGCTGCACCCTCGGCATCGAATTCCGATTGTTTATCAGCGATTGATTGAGTTCCACAAATACGATCAGATGAATCAGTGGCCTCCACAACAGATACTTCTCCTGGTCCACAAATTGTTATAGCTGTGCAAGCATTATCTTTCTCGTACTCATTTGTACCATCACATGCACATCGACATGATCCGTCCGCCTTCCCATCACCAGCTGAATTCGCTTTATGAGAGCAATCAATGGTTGAACAATCCGGCTGAGGCATATCTTTTTTCACAATTTCAGAAAGCAAATCAACAACTTTGACAGCAATATTTGTAGCACCATCAGATTTCATATCGTCGGCTTCGTCTGCTACCCCTTTGTTGTTTATAAATGATGATTTAAAAATTTGAATATCGGCATTGGCGTCATCGTCGAAGTGGAAAGCGCCTCCTCCTGACGAACCACTATTACCGTTGAACGTGTTTGATGTAGACGAGAACTGTTTTCCGCCCATATTTTTTGTTTTAATTCCTCCTCCTGTGGCTCCATTGTTCTCTTTAATGTTAGATGATGTCATTGTTACGTCGGATTCATCCACTAGAATAGCACCGCCCTCAGCAGAGGCAGAGTTTGATTCAACTTCTAGTAGGCTTAAAGTCGCCATTCCTCCTTTCATACCCAGTGCCCCTCCGTTCTGTGCATTATTTGATTTTAATACAACATTGGTCATTGTTAGTTGTTTACCATCAACTGCTACGGCCCCTCCACTACCAGATGGTGCTGAGTTTGCTTCGAATGTAGACCCAGTGATTGTTACATCTGTCACTGCTGCTAGTGCACCTCCATCTCCGTTTGGAGCCTTGTTATTTTTAAACACACTTGCATCTACATTAAATACACCAGCTTTTGCGTTAATGGCTCCTCCTCCTCCTGTACCTTCATTATTGTCAAAGGTTGAGCCTTTAATTGTAACCATGGGACTATTATTAGCCTGGTCTTTCTCTGCTTCGATTGCCCCTCCAGTTGTTCCTACATTGTCCTTCCAGGTCATTCCAGTAGCACTGATAACACCTCCGGAGGCTAATATTGATCCACCTGCATCTCCAGGATTGCCATCACTCAATGTAAACCCATTCAACGATAACATACTTCCAGCAGGAATAGAGAAATGCCTACTATTAGCAGCGGCTTGAACTAATAGTTGTGCACTCTTTAATTTTTGTTTCAAAAATCTTCTTCTTCTTGAAGATACAGAAACACTTAACATACCAGACACCGTGATTTCATTTGGTAGAATACACGAATTCGATAGTTGTACGTTACCAGTGCTTCCAATCACACACAGTGGTAGCGTAACTTCAATTTCCCCGATCATTGTATTTGTGTCTTTAGACAGATAATAGTAAGTTCCTGGTAATGTTGGATTCCACACTGCAACTTTAACGTCGTCTATGGCTTCTACTCCTGCTACTTGTGTATAACTAGTGTAGCTGACATCAGGTGTATCCCATACTACCGCATCTGCAACCACCAAATCATCACCCGCGATTGAAGCTGGTTGACGAGAAAAGGTAAAAGGACCCTCGCCAATACGTAAAGTAATCTTACCATTTAACCCCAAATTAGTTCCATCTTTTCTTTGCACCAAAAAGCTACTTCCACTAACATCAAACTCGTATTGATTTAGAGCAGCACCCTGGTAGTCGCATATGGTATTTATCGAGTTTGCTGCATCATCTGGAGCGTTTTCCATACCGATTGGACATCCAACACACTGGTGATTTTGAACCCTATGATTTTGTCCACAACGAGTAATGTCACACTGTGTTTCACCATCTTGTGTTTTATCCAGTGGTTCATTTGTCTCCCCTTCCGAACAAGGTGTACATTGAGCGGTTGCATCCACTCTAAAATTGCGAGCGCAATCACACGAAGTAGAAACTCCATTTGGATCTCCACCCTCTTGTGTTGAACCACCGAATGAACACTCTTTGCACGAATGGTCTGAATCATCAACATAGTATCCTTCCCTACAGAAACAATCACGTTGTGCTTCGTCTGTACGATGAGTGCCGTCTGTTGTTTGGCCATCTGGGCATTGACCGCATGCTGATCCTACGGCTTGAAATCCCTTTTCACATATACAACCTGAAATAGCAGCTCTAGCTTCAACCAAAATGCCACCTGCCACGGCGGAATTAGCAGGACAGTCTTGTACATCCCCCGCTACATCTACATAATGATTGGCTTCTGTTTTACATTTAGTTTCACCACCATTTATCATTTCTCCCCCATTACTTGTACTTCCAGACGGACACTCTTGTACAGCACCACTGGAATCAACAAAATACCCTTCCAACAACTGGCATGTACTTACTGTGTCGTATGAATTTCCTCCATCGGCGGTTGAACCAGTTGGACACTCATTACATGATCCAACCACATTTACATAATACCCCGGTTTACATAGGCATGGTGCGTCGGCGCCATGAGGCGAGTATGAATCTGTACCTGCCGGACATACTTCACATAACTTTGAAATAGAATTCTTTTCATAACCAGCGTCACAGATACATTGGTTGTTAGCACCCGATGCATCACGTTGACCAGGGAATGAACTACCTGCTTCACACGGTATACATTCATTATTACTAACTTTTTCGTTGAGACCACAAACACAGTAAGTATCCGCTCCACCCATGACACTACCTCCTACTCTTGTACTGCTCAACTCACATGCAACACAGACATTACTAGAAACTTTGAAATTAGCATTGCATTTGCATGTTCCATCTACATTCGATTTAGTTGGAGCATCGTTAAATGTATTTACTGGACATTCTGTGCATGTTCCTGACGAAGCATAGTAGTTTTTAGCACATGTGCAATACGTATCTCCACCGTTTAATTCATCACTACCTATGCTAAGAGAGTTGTCCTGACATTTTTTACACGCCCCACCTTCTACATGATACCCCTGTTTGCAGTTACAGTATGTTGGTCCGTCTCCGCCATAGTCGCCAGCTTCGTTTTTTGAATGTGCGGGACATTCGGTACATATTTTTGACGCATCCGCATGGTAATTCTCGTTACAAGTACAGTGCGTATCCCCGCCTTCTTTTGACGCGTAACACAATTTTGGGTTAGTTGAACCAGTTTCACATGCTAAACAATCGCCTCCAATGACCTTACTATTAATTCTACAGTGGCATCTAGTCTCAGGGCCGGCAGGGTCGTCTCCAGCTAACCGCTGTGAATTATGCGGACATGCTGCACATTCATGATTTAATACATGATGATCTTGCGCACAACTTTGAACAACGCACTCTTTTACACCCGAGGTTGGGTCGTAGTCTACTAACGCATTTGTCCTTCCTTGTGGGCACGGAATACAGTGAGTACCGTTGGACGCCATTTCGCCCTGACACAAACACGATGTATCACCAATTGAAGGTCTATAATTAACCAAATTTGCCGATGTTCCAGTAGGACAGTCATGACATGCTCCGTCTTTAGCATATTTGTTACCATTACATACAACGAGCACCTCACACGCTGTACCAGCGCTGTCTGCAACAAAACCAGCTCCACAACACAGATTATCTGCGGCTCCATTAGGGACTTGATTTGTCAATGAAACCCCAGCTGGATTTGTTTCTCCAACCGGGCAATTAGTACAAACAAAGTTTACCACATGTTGGTTGATTGCACAGTCTACTGAAGGGCCTGATGCTATACAGCTGGTTTCTACCGCGTTAGAAGGTGAGTCTCCACCAATTCGTGTTAATCCAGAACCGCATTCGGCACATCGGAAACATGGGTAAGGACCTGTAGTACAAGCAGTATTTAATGGATCCGCAACAGGTGCACTGGAAAATGACGCGGTTGAAACATCAGTATCAGATGTCTTTAAAAAGTTGTTGTTGTTTGTGTAAGCAATAGATGTCAACGTGGTGGTATCCAAAAGTGTCTGACCACTAGGGATTGCGTCAATATTTCCAATAGTTACAAAAAGTTTTCTAGGGTCAGCATTTGTATCGACTTTGGCATATACAATACTCAACGGCCCAGTGATAGACTGTGCAGAGCCTACCGTTTTGGCAGTTGCGCCCACTTCAGCTACACGAGCACTGACAGAAGAATGAATTACTCGCCATTTTTTAGTCGTGCTCTCTGTTCCCTTGAAGCGTTTGATGCAATTACTTGTTAGACCACAAGCATTTACTTTGTTACTATTATGATTTTCCGAACATAATGGAGACTCATAAAATCGAAACACTATATCATCAGTCCACGTTGATCCACTGATATCTGGTTCTATGCAACCGCAATTCCCTAAATTTTTACAATAGTCATGTATTACTCCACCATTAAAGGTGTATTGTTGATAGATTTGGTTCGACGTTTTTCCTGCCAATTCTGTTGTAAACGTTTTTGCTTCAATTAGCGTACCGTCGCAATAGACTTCGCTTAGTTGAGGCGTGTAATAATATGGTCCACAGTAAAGACTATTTATGGCTGCACCGGCATTTAACAACCCTGCTGTATAATCATAAGTATATGATGTCATATCAACGTGATCAATACCCACACACAGGTTATCACAAAGTGCGGTTGCTGCCGCTTCGGTGTCATGAACGGATAAAACTGTATCAAACGGATTCTCACCAGTAATAATAATAGCGTTCCATTTGTATCCGTAAAATGTCTCACCTCCTGGTTTAGTGTATGTCCCAGTAATCACTAGGTCAGATTGAGCAATTCCGGTTACTTGACCCTGATGTTTCAAGTCTTTGCTAAATGTTAATTCAAACTTTTTTTCATCTGCTACACCGTTGATGGAAACGTACTCTGGTCCTGGTTCTGAAGTAAGTTCTTCTACATGGAATCCAGTGAGACACGTACAACCACACGCACCACATATACTACAATCGTCACACGTATTATCATCACCAGCTGCATTTTCGCTTCCTAGTGGACAAGCGGTACAGAGTCCATTACCACCGAAAAAATTAACATTACAACTACATGACCCTACTGCTGTATGCGAGTCACCCGCCGCCTTTCCAGCAGCATCAGAACCTGCTGGACAAGGCAGACAACCAGATCCGCTTCCATAATGTCCTGCTATACATTGACAACTACAGTCAGTGCAATCACTCATGTCTCCTGCTGCTCGTACTGAATTTGCAGGACATGCCGTGCATGCTCCACTGTCTCCATAATTATTTTCCGCGCATGCAGTAGGCCCTGCTGCACCTATGACAAAAAGAGAAGTTTTTATTGGGTTACCTTGTGTTAAGCCACTAGATAAGAGATCTCCAGTTCCCAATTCTCCATTTGTATTCTCCCCAATACCTTTGATTGTATTATCATCTTTTAGTACAAAACACGCTTTCTTAGTACAATCTACCCTTTTGTTATCTGTGCCCCACGAATCCAACTTTACTGCTGCTGTCATGTCAGTTCCATCTGAACAAAGATCTGTACCCGAACAAGAATCTGGATTAATCCTTGCAGAATAAATAGTATTTGCGGAATAGTCTATATCACCTGTAATCCAAATGCTACCGTCTGCTTTCATCCAGTAACAGAGAAATGGGGTACAGTCCCCGTCTACCACTCCAGTAAACGCAATAGTAATACCTGCCGCCGTTTTATCACTAGTTGAAGCTGCATTACAGGGTCCAAAATATTGATTCATCATATTTGCACCACATGAAGCTGCATTATCACCTCCTCGTACTAACATTTCCTCTCCAAAATAACCCATAGTAATCAGTTGGCCATCATTTTCTGTACAATAACTGTTATACTCCATTCCACCATATATATTAGTACAATCCTGTATATTTGACGCTAATGTCCACTTAGCAGCAGCGGAAAAAACGCTTGTACCCCACATAGAGTACTCTCCAGTTCCATACACGGTACCATCTGTTTTAATTAAAATACCGCCGCGCAAAAACATTTCATACTTAGCGACGTTGGAAATATGAGGATTTGCCGTTGGTCCACCAGCAAATGACCCTGCTTGATCCATCCCTGCTTCTCCGTATCCTATGTCGCTGCCCCATACAATAAGAGTACCGTCTGATTTACGGGCGTGGAATGACGCCATTGAAGCTCGTATAGCATCAATGTTATCAACCCCTGTAACTTCTTGTGGAGAACATGCATTTGTTGTATCTTGTCCATCTCCTAACTGAAGATATACCGCTTTTCCCCAGCAATAGACTTTTCCATCCGTTTTCACAGCGCAACAAGCCTTGGCTTGTGTACATGCTATGTCAACAACATTACCTTGAAAAATAAACTCTGGTGTTGATACAACTTTTGTTTCATCCGTATAACCTAAACCTAGAACACAGCCTGCATTTAAACCAGTTGCTGTAACTTTTCCGTTGGAAAGTAATAACGTACCATCGTTACCAGCAGCTTCAATTTTAAAGTTGGTAGCATTAACTACACTTAAATAAATAAAAAGGAAAATAAGTGTAAATCTCATAATATTATATCGCTTATATTTGTAATTTATAGTAATAAAAATTTTAATTCAATCACTTGTCAGATCGATAATATTTCGTTTCTCCCCAACAGCAGGTGTTTCCTCTTCCATTTCTGTACCGTAAAATTTTACTTCCAACTCATGTAACTCCTTTACCCACGTGTCTTTGATTGGAGTATTCAACACATTTAGTCTCTCTTCTTCGCACGCGGTTGCTTTGGTAGTTAACCTTGTCCATTCATTCATGTTCAATTTTCGGATAGACACGTCCAAATCTTTTTCTTCAACGAGTACTGTTTGACCGGACATGTTTGAAATTTTGTTACACGTTGCTAGTGTAGTGTTCTGTTCCATCAAGTCTTTTGCACACCATACCCCGTCAATAAACGATTTGATAACATTTGCTCTTGTTATTAATTTATCGTGTTCTGTCTTCAATTCAGCAGCAATTTTAGCTTTACGCTTTTCATACACAGATGTTCGTTCCTTCATAAAGACATCAAGTACATTCGTTACAAACGCATCGTCTAAACCGCTTCCAAAGAAGAAGTCTTGAATGGTACCATTTACGTTGAACGCAACGTGTTGTTTCTTAATCGGTCTTTTCATTAACTTTTCAACAATCTTTTCCTCACATCCCATTATTTTTAGATGCACGGTATTGCCAACACCATGGTCCTTCATGAATTCAATTCGAGGAGTCTGTTTGCGTATTTCTTCAATGAATTTGTCGGTCTTCAACCCGATAGGTAGTTCAGTTACTGTGATTACATCATCCTCCTCACTGTAAATACCTTGTGTGTACTTATCCGTAATAGTTCCTTTGAATCCTTTGTAATGAAATCCAGGATTTAAGTCTGATTCACCGTTCAAACGTCTTTTTACCATACGTATAACAAGCTTCAAATCTCTAGGAGGGATTTCTGACAACCATCCTACTCCTAAACCACCTCTGTGACCATTTACGAGAAGCATGGGGATAATTGGGACCATGTATTTTGGCTCGATAATATCACCTTCGTCCATTTGTTGTGGAAAGAATGGAAGATCTACTGGTGGGTACAATAGTTTCACGTGGTCTAGCAACCCAGTCTTCAAGTAACGTCCAGCCGCGTGTTCATTATCATGTCTTGAACCAAACTGACCGCCCTTGTAGAACATTGGTAATGGAATACCTCCAACGTGATCACTGGCCATATTCACGATCACACCGATAAGATTTATTGCCCCATGATGGTATTTCATTTTATCGGCTGCTCTGTTCGCAAAGCGATCAACTATGTTGTCGTTATCACCTGCTTTGAAGTTTTGAAGTGCGTATAGCAATACTTTTCGACTGGATGGCAGCAAACCATCTACCACATGGGGGATTTTACGAAGATTTTGTGCAAACGCGAAGTTACCAAATTGTCGCTTTACGATGAATTCAACGTTGCCCCTGTCGAGACGTTCACATGGCTTTTCACCGGAACTAATCCATTTGCGGTACGCATCCGCCTCTTTGGATTTACCCATGCACTTTTTGATGAGGCCAATGTCGCCAGAGACTTTCCACATGAGTTCATTTCGATTTTGATAGTATTCACGCGCATCAGCAGCTGTGGACGTACCCAAACCTTTGTAGTACTTGTATTTCCAACCGGTGTTGTTGTTAACATGCTCTTCAACTTTACTCTGATCGTAAAAGTTAATTGTTTGAGTGCCTTTTTTTGCTCTTACAATCGGAGTTTCGAAGATCCAGATGAATCCTTTCGCAATCAATTCAGGCCAGTGTTCTGCAAACATACTCATTAAGAGCATTCTGATGTGGTAACCATCGCTATCCTGGTCAGTCATGATAACAAGCTTACCGTAACGCAAATTCTCAATGCTTTTGGTATTTTGCTTCAACCCCAACGCTTGTTTAATAGCAATTACTTCTTTGTTTTTATTGAAGTCAACTTTGGAATGTTTGCCAGCATTTTTCATTTTACCACGAACCGGTAAGATACCGCATTTGTCTTTTGGTACCATCTCTGACGCCAATCGAGCTGCCGATTTACCTTCGGTAATGTATAAAGCGCAATTTTTGCTCCATGCACCGCCAGCTTGTCTAGCATCTACTAGATCTTCAACGTTGACATACCTGGAGCTGCCTTGTCCATCGGTTTCCCTAGCAGAACGATTTTCTTTGTCAGCCTTCTTTTTCTGCATGTAATCTTTTAGCTGTTTGCGAAGTATTTTAAAATACTTTTCGTGATCAGGAGTGTTCCAGCTTATAGGACAACGAAGGCTATTGGCGCTCTTTACCTCATCTTTGCATTGGCCATCGTACATCACATTCGCTACATTCTTCAACGAGGCAAATACTAACAATTTACGACCCAATTGATATCGGCTAAGATTTGTTTTTTTGTATTCTGGATATTTTTGGTATAACCCAGTGCTTAGTTGACCTAAGAGCTGGCTGATGTGCTTCCCGCCGTTGCGATTGAAGGTTCCATTGACGTACGAACAGCATCCAGATCCTCCTTCATCTTTACGGGGTCCAACCGCAATGAAGTAGTTATCCGTTTCATGAGAGAACAAAACTTTACCCAATACTTCTTTTGCTTGTTTGGCTAATGACTTCGGTTTGACTCTTGTAAAAACTTTCGTTTTTATTTCTTCAAGATATTTTTCTTCGTTTTCATGCCTCGTAATAATTTTCTTTTTTACCTTTACGTCTGGCATAAAGTTTGCTAAATCTTGAATGCGTTGTTCCATAGCAAAACGAGTATCGGTTGGAATACCGACGAGCGGAAGACTGTCTTGTCTGAATCTAGTCATATCAACAGTAAATGTAACGTTGGTATACGATTTTTTCTTTGATGTTTTAACAGACGCTTTGCTCTTTTCACTCATGTTTTTTGTAGCAACCATTTTAAAGACTTTACCTTTACCATCGCAGGTTTTGACTTCGTATTTGGTACTGAAAACGCCACAGAGTTTAGCTCCATAGCCGTTCTTACCTCCAACGAAACGATCTCCTTCGAAATTATCACCAGATCCAAAATGGAACCAGACCAATTCAGGGGTTAAGATATTCTTCTTTAAAGCTTTGGAAGCATCTTCATGTTTCTCAATTGGTACACCTGTACCATCGTTTTTTACGCTGATTGTATTTGTATGGTAATCAATGGTGATCCATACGGTCTCCACTGGTTCTTCTTCACCAGTCTTGTTCTTCGTGTAGACATCCATTACATTCACCAGTAGCTCGTCAACAAGCTTGTAGAGAGCTGGTATTGGGTACTTCTTGTTCAACACACCGTCGAAATAGTACGGCCAGTCATGACCGTCGTAGTCATTGTTCTTTTCAACATTTACTGACCCCACATACATATCTGGATTTTGGAGACATTGCTGCTCCTGTGTCAGAATAGAATAATCTTTTTGCGTACGACGCTTTTTCTTACTGGAACTACTCGCCATTTTGAAAGAAGGGTTTGCTTTATATACGTGGTTAATCGTTTGCTTGAACTTACTTTTAAAGTTTTTACTATAAGCGTCTGTGTGAGTTTGACGTGTTCATCTTTCTTGTATGTAAATTGTAGGTAGTTTTGCGTGTGTAAAATAAATTTCGTATCAGCGAGAACATCAAAATTGACTTATTTATTATAGGTGCTAATTGTATTCTATTTATTTTACTTTTAAGTAACTTTTAAGTAAGTTTGCTAACCCTACTCCTAACTATATGTCTTTCAAGTAAGTAAAATTTACTTTTCTGGAGAGAGGTGAAGTTGGTTTTCCATTTGAACCATAGATATTACTGGTAATAATGTTAAACCTATGCTTTAAGTGGAAATCCACTATTTAATATTTATAAAAAAGTAAAAAAAACTTACTTAAAAGACATGTATAATTTAGATGTTCTTCGAAAAAAAATATTACTAACAGTATACTATAAAAAGCTTGCTGATTCAACCAAACAACTACACACACACACTCAAAGTAAAAAAGAAACAAATAGACAACCCAAAAGCATTTCAGACTAAACAAACAATCTGTGCAAAGAATAATGGATTCTAGAACACCGGATAAGTCGCTTAAAGCGATTTCGTTTGAGATTTTTAGCAAAGAACAAATTTTAAAAGAAAGTGTTGTCCATGTGACGAAACATGAGAGGACAGTGGTCAATGGTAAATTCGTTAATGTTGAAAATTCAGTCAGAGATAGGCGCATGGGTCCACTGGACAGACTTTCTACATGTGAAACGTGTGGTAAAAAGACTGGTGTCTGTAATGGTCACTGGGGGCACATAGAGTTGACTGTTCCTATTTACCATGTCAACTTTTACCGCAATGTGTTACAATGGTTGAAGGGTACTTGTCGAAATTGCGCTGGTAATCTTTTCAAGGATATCAAATTGCCAATAAAAAAACCACGAGTTCAGTGGATGTCGCACTTTTTTAAAAGTACAAATTTACACACGACTTGTCCAAATTGTGGTATCAAAGCGCCAAAGTATATATGGAGTAAGGAAAAGTTTCAGATCATGAGAAACAAGAAAATATACAAAATAATGGATGTGTTGGATCACCTTGAAATGATTTCACCTGATCTACTTGAGTATTTTAATATGTCACATCCCAAAAGCATGATTTTGGAAGTATTACCAGTTCCACCACCAACAGTAAGACCTGCTATATTGATGGGAGGAACACTTGTACGTGGAGAAGACGATTTAACATATCGGTTGCTTCAAATTTTACGAGTAAATAAGCGGTTGAAAATTCTGATGGAAGAACGTAGACCGCCTCATATTATTGCTGATGCGGTATCGGTTTTGCAATTATCTGTATCTTCTTACATTGATCATAAAAAAACAACGTCAAAGCAAAAAGATTTTTCAAAAGAATATGCTTCGTTAGCTGATCGATTAAAAAGTAAAGAAGGTAGAGTTCGTGGTAATCTTATGGGTAAACGTTGTGACTACACTGCCAGGACAGTGATTACCGGGGACGATTGCCTTTCAATGACTGAAGTTGGAGTTCCTGAGGATATTGCAAAAATTCTCACCGTGCCGATTAAAATAACAAGTTGGAACAAAAATATTTTGGAAGAGGAACTACGAAAAAAAGAAGGTAATATTCAATATGTCATTAATACCAAAGGCAACCGGTTCAACCTAAAGTTTAGCAACCGCTACTCATTTAAACTCGAGCCTGGGTGGGTAATTGAGAGGCACCTTCAAGATGGCGATATCGTATTGTTTAACAGGCAACCAACCCTTCATAAAGGTAGTATTATGGCACACGAAGTACGTGTCATGAAGCATCGTACT